>ERZ779743.290-NODE-290-length-20931-cov-2.75493_pt1 | contig 20931 bp, 18 predicted proteins | sample MGYA00511257_ERZ779743 | MGnify/ENA primary metagenome ERZ779743 (study PRJEB29588, sample SAMEA2159429) | human gut metagenome | biome: human gut; feature: human-associated habitat; material: faeces | place: Denmark | collected 2008/2010 ...
TTCGTAGTCACTTAGAAGTTTCTTCGAAACTTCGGATGCGTGGAAAAGCAACGCAGGGCATATGATATAATGAGCACAAAAGTGCTCATCTTAAAAGTTCCTTACAGAACTTTATATGTGCTGAAAAGCTGCACAAAAATTATGATATAATGAGCACAAAAGAAAAAAATCAGCATACAATTAAATATAATACAGATATTAAACAGTGAGTAGCATTTTGCATAAATCCGACTGATGTCAGATTGGCTATCTCACTGCTTTTTTGTTTTTATTAGAATATTTTTATTGGAATTAATTCAGGAGGTGTTTATGAAAGATACTTATTCCAAAATAAAAGATAATTATAATTGCCCATTTAATCTTATAGATGACCTGATAGGTGGAAAGTGGAAGCTTAGGATAGTTGCACACATAATAAATGGCGACAACAGATTTTCTATATTACAGAAAAAAATTGATGATATAACACCAAAGGTATTGATGTCACAGTTAAAGGAATTAGAGGCAAGCGGACTTATTAACAGAAATGTAATAAAGGAAATGCCACCTAGGATAGTAGTATATGAAATTAATGAGGAATATAGAGATATTGTTGATATAGTTGATAATTTAGAACAATTTGCTAAAGGTTATAGTAATAGAAATGATATAGCAACGGAGAATATCAGGTATGAAAAATAGAGCTCAAAGTTACAAAAAAGTAAGTTATAGACATACTAAATTAGTATGTAATATAATTTGCTGGTCGCAAGTTAGCAATAACTAACAAAAGTAAGGAAAGGAGGAACTATGGGTTGAAAAAGTACTGTACAGAAATTATTCTTGCAATAATTCTGCTTGCATTATCATTAATATCTATATTTGTTGGTGTTATTGATATAGATATCAAAGATTTATTAACAAATGATAATAATGCATTGATGATATTTGTTGTTTCAAGATTACCTAGATTGTTAGCAATTATATGTACAGGTATGGGAATGAGTGTTGCAGGACTTATAATGCAGCAGCTATGTATGAACAAGTTTGTATCGCCAACAACAGGAGCAACGATTTCATCAGCACAGCTTGGAATTCTTCTGGCATTATTATTTATTCCTAATTCAACATTATGGCAGAGAGCGGGTTTTGCTTTTGTAACGGCTATTCTTGGTACCTGGGTATTTGTCTGGTTTATTCAGAAAGTTCAATATAAAGATGTGGTAATGGTTCCTCTCGTTGGAATTATGTTTGGTAACGTTATAGGCGGTATAACTAATTTCCTTGCATATAAGTATGAAATGACACAGGCGTTATCCACTTGGCTTGTTGGACATTTTTCATTAGTACTTAAAGGAAGATATGAAATAGTCTATATGGTTGTGCCTCTTATTATATTAGCATTTGTATTTGCTAATCATTTTAATATAGTTGGTATGGGAAAAAATTTTTCTAAAAATCTTGGTGTTCCATATGATATTGTGTTGTTTGGAGGACTTACAATTGCCGCAATGATAACGGCTTCTGTTGTTGTTGTCGTTGGTTCAATTTCTTACATAGGCTTAATTGTTCCTAATATAGTGGCAATATTTAAGGGCGACAAAATAAGAGGAACGCTTATTGATACCGCTTTATTTGGTGCAATATTTGTTCTGGTCTGCGATATGATTGGCAGAATTGTGATTAAACCATATGAATTACCAATTGAGCTGATTGTTGGAATATTAGGAAGCATTATATTTATAGGAATGCTTTTATACAGATTAAGATATGGAAGAAAAGCAATTGATATAAAGAAAATTTTATTTAAAGATACGAATGGAGCAGGTTATGAACAAAAGAGCTTATAGAAAAAATATTATAAAGCTTATTGTTATTGCATTAATAGCCATTATTATTGTTGCGGCATTTCTTTTTATAGGTGTTAAGTTTCATAATCATAAACTTCTAAGATATGCAATGAAATTAAGAATACCTAAAGTGATTGCGATGATAATAACAGCATTTGCAATAGGAGCGGCAACGATAATATTTCAGTCTGTTATTAATAATACAATTGTTACACCGTGTCTATTGGGAATGAATGCCTTATACACACTTATACATACATCAGTTGTCTTTGTGTTAGGTTCAGGAAGTATATTATTTACCAATGATAATCTTAGTTTTCTTGTAGACCTTGTACTTATGGGAATTATAGCGACTGTTGTATATAGCTGGCTTTTTAAGATGACAGGACATAATGTGCTGTATGTATTGCTTGTTGGAACAGTATTGACTTCATTTTTCTCAAGTATCCAGAGTACATTGACAAGGGTTATGGACCCTAATGAATATGACACGCTTCTGACTTCACTTGTAGCAAGCTTTAGTAATATTAATTCAGAGATAATTATATTTTCGGTGATTATACTTGCACTTATAGGTGTGATTTTTAGAAAAGAACTTGCACTGCTTGATGTAATAACTCTTGGAAAAGAACAGGCAATTAACCTGGGTGTTGATTATGACAGATGTATAAGAAGATTGTTACTGGCTGTAACTTTGTGTATAGCAGTTGCAACAGCTATGGTTGGCCCGATATCATTTCTGGGGCTGATTATTGCTAATATTTCAAGACAACTGTTAAAAACATACAGGCATACACAGCTTATAGCTGGTGCGGCGTTGATGGGTGTAATAGCACTTATTGGAGGACAGTTTATAGTTGAAAGAGTGTTTGTGTATTCTATTCCAATAAGTGTATTTATAACAGTTGCAGGTGGTATATATTTTCTATATTTAATATTAAAGGGAAGCAGGCATAATTCATAAAATAATTTGAAGGGAATTACAGTTATGCAGATTAGCCATATTATTAAAAAATATGATGAAAAGACAGTTGTCAATGATGTGAGCTTTTCACTTCCAAAAGGGAAGGTGACATCACTGATTGGACCCAATGGTGCAGGAAAGTCAACTGTTATGAGTATAATATCAAGACTTATTGCAGCAGATAATGGTTCAGTTGTTATAGAAAAGAAAGATATAAACAAATGGAATAGCAAGGAATTATCAAAGCATCTGGCAATACTTACACAGACTAATAATATCCAGATGAAGCTTACTGTAGAAGAACTTGTTGCATTTGGAAGATTTCCTCATTCAGGAGGAAGACTTAATAGTAAAGATAAGGAAATGATTGACAAAGCTATTGACTATATGGAATTAGAAACTTTCAGGGAAAGATTTATAGATGAACTTTCAGGCGGACAAAGGCAGAGAGTATATATAGCTATGGTTATAGCACAGGACACAGAATATGTTCTTCTAGATGAGCCGACTAATAATCTCGACATCTATCACGCAAGTAATCTTATGAAGATAGTAAGAAGATTATGTGATGAACTTGGAAAAACAGTAATACTTGTATTGCACGAGATTAATTATGCGGCATTTTATTCTGATTATATATGTGCATTTAAAGACGGAAAGATTGCTTCATTTGGTACAGTTGAAGAAGTTATAACTAAGGAAAACTTATCTTCTATATATAATGTAGAATTTGAGATTATGCAGATTAAGGGCAAACCATTGTCTATATATTATTAAATTTATTAAATAATGGCAGGATGTCAAAAGTGGAATTTTCCATTCACTTTTATTACTGGTATTGGTTTAGTAATGTATACGGCTTGGGGTAGATTATAATTTAAAGAAAGGATGAAGTGGCAGTAAGCCACAAAGGTAAAATATGAAAAAACATTTTAAGAAATTATTATTAATGGCACTTATGGCAGTAATGGCAGTAGGACTTATAGCGTGTGGTACTGATAAGTCTGATAATGAAAGTACTAAAGAAGAAAAGACAAGCGTGACAATCACTTCGCTTGATGCTTCAAAGAATGAAATTGAATTAGAAGTTCCTTATAATCCTAAGAGAATAGCAATTCTTGACCTTGCATCTTTAGATATTATAGATGAACTTGGCGTAGGTGACAGAGTAGTAGGAATGGCATCAACAAGTATTGATTACCTTGAAAAATATTCAAATGATGCATCAATTAAAAATCTTGGAACAATAAAAGAGGCTGATTTAGAAGCAGTTATGGAGTGTGAACCAGATATTATATTTATTGGTGGACGTTTATCAAAGAGCTATGATGCTTTAAGTGAAATAGCACCAGTAGTATATCTTGCAACAGATACTAATGAGGGACTTGTAAATAGCGTGTCTAAAAATGCAAAGACAATAGCTTCAATATTCGGAATGGAAGATAAAGTTGATTCACTTATGTCTGATTTTGGAGCAAGAATAGATACAATAAAGAAGATATCATCAGGAAAGACAGCATTAGTAGGTATGACAACAAGCGGAAGTTTTAATCTTCTTGGAAATGATGGAAGATGCTCTTTAATAGGTGTAGAAGCAGGTTTTAACAATCTTACAGCCGCAGGCTCAACATCAACACACGGCAATGAAACTTCATTTGAAACAGTAGTAAAGCAGAATCCTGATTATATATTTGTTATGGACAGAGATAGCGCAATATCAACAGCAGGTGCTAAGAATGCTAAAGAAATAGTGGAAAATGAACTTGTAAAGACAACAGATGCCTACAAAAACAACCATATAATATATCTTGAACATTCAAATGTATGGTACACAGCCGAAGGTGGAATACAGGCATTAGACATAATGCTTACAGACCTTGAAAAAGGCTTAAAATAAATAGCTGGAATAAATAAATTCAAGTATTGAAATGATAAAAAAATAATAAAGAAAACCTAAAAAGAGTTTGTGCTAGATTGCCACCCGTACCAGTAGACAGGTGACATATCAAACACAAACTCCTTTTTTAATTAAAAATCTATCCACATAAAAACTGATATGGTATACTTATGAACAGGAAACAATTATAAGGAGACCACGAAAATGATATCAATCACCTTATGTATGATAGTAAAAAATGAACAGTCAATATTAGAACGCTGTCTTATTTCATACGCAGGAACTTATGATGAATTAATAATAGTGGACACTGGTTCGACTGATTCAACCAAAGATATAGCACATAAATACACAGATAAAGTATATGATTATAAATGGTGTGACGATTTTGCCGCTGCCAGAAATTACGCATTTTCATTAGCTTCCTGCGATTATATATTCAGTGCAGATGCAGATGAGATATTAGATGAACGCAATAATCAGGCATTAAAAGACCTGAAATCAATGCTTCTTCCAGAGATAGATATAGTACAGATGTATTATGTTAATGATAATGACTATAACTCTGTGTACAATGTACACAGAGAATTAAGGCCAAAGCTTTTTAAGAGGTTAAGGCCTTTCGTATGGACATCACCAATTCATGAAACAGTAAGGCTTACACCTGTGGTATATGACAGTGATATAGAGATACTGCACAGACCAGTATCAGACCACAGCAGGAGGGATTTCTCTACATATATTAAAGCATTTGCCAGGGGAACACAGTTGGAGGACTATGTTATAACTATGTTATGCAAGGAGCTTTATATTTCTGGTTCAGATAAAGATTTTATGGATTTTAAAGATATATTTGCCGATATTCTTATTAATGAGAACAGAAGTGACGACATTCGACAGGAAGTGAACTGTGTACTTGTTAAAATATACCGCATAGCAGGTGATATGGGAGAATTCTTTAAGCTTGCTTTAAGGTGTGTTGCTGATAATCCAAGCTCAGAGATATGTTATGAACTTGGCAATTATTATTATGATATAAATGACTATGCAGAAGCGGCAATGTGGTATTATAATGCAATATATGAAACTTCAAGCGTATTAGATATTACAAGCGGAGGTAATAAGCCTTTGTATGCTCTTAGCAGATGTTATGACAAGCTTTCAGAAACATCAGAAGATATAGAACAGATAGCACAGTTCAGACAGATGGCGGAAGATTATAAGTATCAGGCAGAGCAATGGAAGTTTCCTGATGAGATAGTTTAAGAATGGAGATAAAGATGCACAACGAAAAGGATAATAATTCAAAAGGCACAGCAAATACAACAACTAAGCTGTCCCCAATTGCAATTGTACTTATTGTAATAGCTGTAATTGCTCTTTTTTCAGTTATTATAGCAGGAGCTGTAAGTTCTAATAATAAGAAAAGTGGGGATAATACTGTTGGAATGACATTGACAGAGAAGAATTTGAAACCACAGAATAATTCATCTAACAACAGTGTAGCTGACAGGTCACTTACTAAGGTTGAGATATTAATGGATGATACAGCTGTTGTTGTCGGCACAACATTTAAAGCAGCTGCAGTTGTAGAGCCGGAGAATACTGATAAGGCACTTGTGTGGTCAAGCAGTAATGAGGATATTATGAAGGTTGATTCAGATGGTGTTGTAACTGTTAATAATGTAGGTGTTGCGGCACTTACAGCGACAGTAGGAGATGTGTCAGATGCCGTAGCTATTGAGGGAATAAAGAGTGTATCAGCAGGTTCAGCCAATGGATATGTTGTATACACAGGTAATGGAAGCATTACGGGTTCTAATTCATCTAACAGCAGCTCATCAGGGACTTCTAATAGTGGCACATCAGGCAGAACGGGCTACTCATATAACAGTGAGGCAGGAAGCTATGATGATGGTAACAGCAGTGGTACAGATAATGGTAGTTCTGACGGAGGCTATATTGCAGATGATTCATCTAATAATTCAGATGGGTCTTATAACAATAATTCAGGCAATACCTCTAACAATTCAGGCTCTAATTCATCGAATACCAATAGCACTAACACAGGAAGCAGCAGTTCATCAACTGGAAACAGTGACGGAATGAAGAGTACAGATCTGCCAGACATACTTGGTAATCAGGGATTTACAAGAGAATATTCTAATGTATACATATATACAGAAAATGATACTTATTATGGAGAAATAATAATACAGCCAGAAGTTTCTATTATATATATCAAGCAGAGAAGCGGTGGTTTTGACAGCAAGATTAATAGTGTATTAAGTGAGCTTCTCCCATCAGAATATAGTCAGGTATGGAGCAATTATCTTTCTGCTTCAAGTGACAGAACATTTACTGCTGAGGGAAGAAAAGTAAGAATTGTAACAGCAGCAGGCGGAGGACATTCGCAAATTGTAATATACAATTAATGTCAAATATGCTATATTTAATAAAATGCTGTTATATAACCAATAGCATATTTATGAAATGAATAATGAGGTGAAAGTTGTGCTTAATGAGAATAAAGTTAAGATGATGACTAAGATGGCTATATATGAAAAGAACGAGGGCAGGAAAATGCTTCGTACAGCGAAATATTTCAAAGGTGATTTCATTGCTTTCGGTATTTTAAAGACATTAATAACTACAACATTTGCATTTATGATAGTTGCAATTATGTATGTATTATGCAATGCAGAGGGACTTGTTGAGAATATTAATTCAATGGACTATCTTGCATTTGGCAGGAGAGTGGCAATATACTATATAGGAATGTTAGTTATATTTACAGTAATAGCAGCTGTTGTATATAATGTCCAGTATGAACGTTCAAGAAAAGGTCTTAAGAAATATTTTTCAAGACTTAATAAGCTTGAAAGATTTTATAACAGCCAGAAGAAAAGAAAGTAAATATGGAGGATATAATGGCGGTTTTATTAGAACTCAAAGAGAATTTTAAAAGATTTTACAACAAATATGATATATATATTGTACCGGTGGCTAAGTTTATAGCAGCATTGGTTTCATTTCTTATGCTTAATGCCTCTATCGGCTATATGGATAAGCTTAATAGTCCTATAATAGCAGTATTAGTATCGGTTATATGTGCATTTCTGCCTAATGGCTTTACAATAGTAATGCTTTCGATATTTATGATTGCACACTTGTATGCAATATCAGTAGAATTTGCACTTATTGCATTGTGCGTAGTGCTTCTTATGTATCTGTTATATTTCAGATTTACACCAAAGCTTGGATATCTGCTAATATTAACAGTAATTATGTGTGGTTTTAAGATACCTTATGTTATACCGGTTGCTGTAGGTTTATGCTCATCATTTCTTGCGGCAATACCTGTAAGCTTTGGTGTAATAATTTATTATATAATTAATACAGCCAGTGCTTACGAAGCAGCAGTTACTAACAAATCTTTAACAGAGAGTATGTTACAGGTTTCTTATTTAATAGAAAGTCTTGTTAAGGACAAGCAGATGATAGTGTTAATTGCAGCACTTGCAGTTACAGTAATTGTTGTATACATAATAAGAAGACTTAAGATTGACTATGCATGGGGTTACGCTATAGGAATAGGAAGTGTATTACAGTTCATAATTCTTGTTGTATGCGAGATTGTATTTAAGACTGAATTTAATATAGTTCTTATTGTAATCGGAGTTATATTAGGTGCACTTGCAGGTTATATCTGTAATGTTATGTTCTTTGCAGTTGATTTCAGAAGAACAGAGTATGTACAGTATGAAGATGACGAATACTATTATTATGTAAAGGCTGTGCCTAAGATTAATGTAGCAGGTGAGGATGTAAAGGTTAAGCAGATTAATGCAAGAAAGACCAGAAAAGCCTCAGATATAAGTGATGTAAGACAGGCTAAATCAACAACTGCTGCCACAGAAGAAGACGAAGATATGATATTTTTTGATAAATAATAGTATGTTTATCATATAGAAATTAAAAGGGTGGTGAGAATGTGACTACATCAGGTAATCTGTTGCAGAATTATTTTTCAAGATTATATATACCAAGGATTACATGGACAGATATTATAGAGATAATTATTATTGCGGTTGTTTTTTTTTATAATATTCTGTTATGGATAATGAATACTAAAGCGTGGGCTTTGCTTAAAGGAATTATAGTAGTAGGTTTATTCGCGGTAGTTGCATATCTGCTTAACTTAAAGACTATATTGTGGATAGCAGGAAAGACGATAAGTGTTGGAATTATAGCACTTGTTATTATATTCCAGCCTGAATTAAGAAGGGCGTTAGAGCAGTTAGGAAGGAAGAAATTTGTTCTTAATTTCCTGAATTTTGGTGATAACAGCAATAAAGATGAGCGTTTTAGTGTTAAGACAGCTGACGAAATTGTTGATGCGTGCTACAGGATGGGAGCGGTAAGGACAGGTGCATTGATAGTTATAGAACAGGATATGCTTCTGGAAGAGTATATAAAGACAGGAATACCTGTAGATGGTATTGTCACAAGCCAGCTTCTTATTAATATATTTGAGCATAATACACCGCTTCACGATGGTGCAGTTATAGTTAGGGGTAACAGGGTTGTTGCAGCTACCTGTTATCTTCCACTTACAGATAATGTTAATCTTAGCAAGGCTTTAGGAACAAGACACCGTGCCGGAGTCGGAATAAGCGAAGCTACAGACAGTATGACAATTATTGTATCAGAGGAAACGGGTAAGGTTTCCGTAGCTTTTGGTGGTGAATTAATACACGATATTGATGCAGATTCTTTAAAGAATAAACTGGAATATATCCGTAGAAAGAATATAGATGTTAAGTCTTTCAGGATATGGAGAGGCAGGTTGAAGCATGAAAGAGAAGATATTTAAGAATTTCAGCCTGAAGTTATTATCCGCTGTATTTGCAGTTGTTCTATGGACAGTTATTGTTAATATATATGACCCTAACACGAGTTATACATTCAGTAATATAACTGTACAGCTTATTAATACACAGAGCCTTACAGACAAAGATTACAGTTATGAAGTTGTTGATGGCGGCAAGATTTCAGTTACAGTAAGCGGTCCAAAGAGTGTCGTAACAGACCTTAAGACAAGTGATATAAGTGCAACCGCAGATTTGAGTAAGGTTACTGCATTTACAGATTATGTAGATATACAGGTTCAGGTAATTAAAGATGGACAGGTTCTTAATAATGTAGAGGCTGTTCCAAGAACATCAGCACTTAAGCTAAGCATAGAGAACAGGGATACCAAGACTTTGTCATTAGATGTTAACACGACAGGTTCTACAGCTTCAGGATATACGGTTGCTTCGACAAGTTCATCACCAACATATATCAAAGTTACAGGTCCTACATCTTTACTTGAGAGTGTAGCAGCATTATCAGTAAATGTAGATGTATCAGGTGCTAAGGAAGATATAAGCACAAGTGCAGATGTTAAGATGTTAGATGAAGATGGTAATGAAATAGTAAATGATGCACTTGAACTGTCATGTACTAAAGCAGATATCAATGTTGATATAGCAAGAATGAAGACGGTGTCAATAACAGCAAAGACAGGTGGAACGCCGTCAGACGGATATATTATAACAGATACAATATTAAGCCAGGCATCTGCGGTTATAACAGGTTCAGATGATTTGCTGGGTAAAGTAGATACAATAACAATTCCATCGCAGAATATTAATGCTGATGGATTGAGTGCTGATAAGACATATACTTTCAGATTATCAGATTATGTTCCATCAGGAATTAAATTTGTATCTGACAGCAGTCTTACTGTTACAGTTAAGATAGCACAGAAGGCTACAAAGCAGATAAGTCTTTCAGCTTCAGAGATAACACTTAATAATATACAGACAGGGTTTAATGCACAGGTAATGCAGGGTATTACATTTACTGTAACAGGTAATGATAATGTGTTATCGGCTGTCAGTGCATCAGATGTAAAGGCAGGCATTGACCTTAAGAATCTTGGGGCAGGAACTCATAATGTCACAGTGGCGTTATCACTGCCTGATGGAATAACTGTAGTAGGTAATGTTACTGTTAATGTTACAATAACGGCAATACAGCAGGAAACAACTACAGAGAGTACCAAAGCGACAGAAAGCACTACATCGGCGACAAGGTAATTTGTTAAGAACTGCCATTTAAGGAGGGATTATAATGGTAAAGGAGAATATAATTGTCACAAGCCAGCTTGGAATACATCTTCGTCCAGCGGGTGCTATGTGTGATGCGGCAATTAAATTTGATTCTAATATATCATTTGAATATGCAGAGGGTAAGACAGCCAATGCAAAGAGTGTAATATCAATACTTGCATCAGGTGTTAAATGTGGAGATGAGATAACTTTAATAGCTGATGGAAGTGATGAAGAAGAAGCGTTAAAGACAGTATCAGAAAAGTTTAAAGAAGCTCTTAAAGATTGATTTAATCTACGGATTGAATTATAATTAAATAAAATGATGTAGCAATACGTGTACATCAGTCAGGGAAAAATACCATTTTCCCCGACATTATTAAATAACAAGGAAAGAGGTACAGAGTATGGGTTATATGGAAGTTTATAAGTCTTGGTGTGACAATATGTATTTTGATGAAGCAACAAGAGATGAACTTAAGTCGATCGCTAATGATGAGAAGGAGATTGAAGACAGATTTTACAAAGATCTTGAATTCGGAACAGGAGGCTTAAGAGGTGTAATTGGCAATGGTACTAATAGAATGAACATTTACACTGTAAGAAAGGCAACACAGGGACTTGCTAACTTTATTATTAAGGAAGGTGCAGCAGACAGAGGTGTAGCTATTGCATTTGACTCAAGAAGAATGTCACCTGAATTTGCTGATGAAGCAGCACTTTGTCTTAATGCTAACGGAATTAAGGCATATATATTCCCTTCACTTCGTCCAACACCAGAATTATCATTTGCATTAAGAGACCTTAACTGCATAGCTGGTATTGTAGTAACAGCAAGCCACAACCCACCAGAATACAACGGATATAAGGTGTACTGGGAAGATGGTGCACAGATTACAGCACCTAAGGATTCACAGATTATATCAGAAGTTAAGGCTGTAACAGATTACAATACAGTTAAGACTATGGATAAAGATGAAGCTAAGGCTTGCGGTCTTTACAATGTGATCGGATACGATATGGATGACAGATATATGGCCGCATTAAAGAAGATGAGTATTAATGGAGATATCATTAAGAAAGTAGCGGATGATATTAAGATTGTATACACACCATTCCATGGTACAGGTAATATTCCAGTAAGAAGAGTTCTTAAGGAATTAGGCTTTAAGCACGTATATGTTGTTCCAGAACAGGAAAAGCCAGACCCAGATTTTACAACGCTTGAATATCCTAACCCAGAAGATCCTAAGGCATTCACATTAGCATTAAAGCTTGCTAAGGAAGTTGATGCAGATATCGTTCTTGCAACAGATCCGGATGCTGACAGACTTGGTGTATATTCTAAGGATACTAAGACAGGTGAATACCAGTCATTTACAGGTAATATGTCTGCTATGCTTATTGCAGAATATATCCTTTCACAAAGACAGGAAAAGGGACTTCTTCATAAGAACGGAGCATTTGTTAAGACAATAGTTTCAACTAATATGGCTGACAGCATTGCTAAGGAATATAACCTTAAGCTTATTGAAGTTCTTACAGGCTTTAAGTTCATCGGTGAGCAGATTAAGTTCTTTGAACAGCAGGGTACATATGAATATGAATTTGGTTTTGAGGAAAGCTATGGCTGTCTTGTAGGAACACACGCAAGAGATAAGGATGCTATCGTTGCAGTTATGGCACTTTGTGAAGCAGCAGCTTACTATAAGAATAAAGGTCTTACTTTATGGGATCAGATGATTAACATCTATGAGAAGTATGGCTACTATAAAGAAGGACAGGTTGCTATCACAATGAAGGGTGCTGAGGGTGCTGGAAAGATTGCTAAGATGATGGATGACCTTAGAAATAATACACCATCTAAGATTGGTAACTGGACAGTTCTTGAAGCAAGAGATTATAAGAAGGACGAATGTGTCAATATGGTTACAGGCGATAAGCATAGCACAGGACTTCCTAACTCTAATGTACTTTATTATGATTTATCAGATAATGCATGGTGCTGTGCAAGACCATCTGGTACAGAGCCTAAGATTAAGTTCTATATGGGCGTTAAGGGCAGCAGCATAGAAGATGCAGCAGCTAAAGAAGAAGCTTTAAAGAAAGCTGTTATGGAGCTTGTTGGGCAGTAATCAGTAAGTATTATTTGATGGATATGTTTTACATAGCATAATTATATAAGTTCAGATTTTCTTAACAAGTAATACACAATATGAACACATTTCGTGAATATACTAACAGTATCAACAACGAAATGTGTTCATTTTTTCGTTGAAATGACATAAGTAAGGAGTGTTTGGATATGTATAATAATGAAGATAACGATTATATGAACAATAATTCTGATAATAATTCTAGGAATTATGAGAATGTAGAGCCTGATAATAATCAGAGTACAGGAACAACTGGATATACAACATACAGCCATAACACAGGTTATAATCAGAACAGTGCAGGTGGTGCTGGTATGAATAATGGACAGAACCAGTATTCTAACGGAAGTAATAATTATGGCTATAATGGTTATGGATATAATCAGGGTGGTATGAATAATTCACAGTATGGTGCTAATACATCATACAATAGCACAGGAACTAATGCCGGATATAATAACACAGCATATAATAATGGTGCTAATACAGGCTTTCATAATGCATCAGATAACAGTAATTCAACCTATAGATATTCATATGTTAATAATAATATAGGCAGTGATCAGAATAATTCTTATAGGAATGCACAGAGAGCGGCTAAGCAGGCTAAGAAGGAAGCAAGAAAGAAGTCATTTAACAATTGGTTTTCTAAGAATTCCACGGCTAAGAAGTATATAAGTGGTGTGCTTGCAGCAGTGGTATTTGGTGTTGTAGCTGGTTCAGCAATGTATGGAACTTATCATATTGAGAAGAAATATTTAGGTGGTAATGATACTAAGAACTATACAATTTCAACTGTGACAAGCAATATTGATAAAGTTACAAGCGATGATATTAATGCTAATGGAGATACTAATCTTTCACAATATTCATCAATGAATGTAGAAAGTGTGGCACAGGCAGCACTTCCGGCTATGGTTGCCCTTAATGGTACAACTACAGTAAGCAGTTCATCTTCAATGTATGGCTGGGGACAGCAGCAGTACGAGGCTTCAACAAGTGGAACTGGTATTATTGTTGGTAAGAATGATACAGAGCTTCTTATTGTAACTAATGCACATGTTGTAGATAATGTATCCAACTTAAAATGTGTATTTGTGGATGACCAGTCAGTAAGTGCAACGGTAAAGGGTTCTAAGTCAGATCAGGATATAGCAGTAGTTGCTGTATCATTATCAGATATTCCGTCTGACACAATAAGTAAAATAGCTATTGCAGAACTTGCAGATTCTGATACAATTGCAGTAGGCCAGCAGGTAGTGGCAATTGGTAATGCACTTGGAGAAGGACAGTCAGTTACTAATGGTATTATAAGTGCCCTTGACAGATCAATAACAGTTAACAATGTTACATTTTCAGGACTTATAATGACTAACGCAGCTATTAACTCAGGTAATAGTGGTGGAGCACTTCTTAATGCAAGCGGCAAGGTAATTGCTATTAACTTTGCTAAGACATCATCAGATGGTGTTGAGGGTATGGCATATTCAATACCTGTATCTAATGTTAAGGAACTTATAAGCTCACTTATGAGCAAGCAGACAAGACAGAAGGTAGATTCAGATAATGCTGGATATCTTGGTATTGTTGCTATAGATATAACAAGCACATATGCTTCTATGTATGGTTACCCACAGGGTATAATGGTTCGTACAGTAGCATCTGGCTCAGCAGCAGAGAAGGCAGGACTTTCAGCTTACGATATAATTGTCGGTTTTGATGACCAGTCAATATCAACAATGTCAGGCTTACAGTCACTTCTGCAGTATTATTCAGCAGGAGAGACAGTAAAGGTTGACTACTATCATCTTGAAGGTAGTGAATATGTACTAAAGAGTGTGGAGGTTACATTAGGAAAGAAGAACTAATAAGCCTCGTAACACAGAATTGAGGATTAAATGAGTAACAACGATAATAATAATGAGAACAATACAACTGCTAACACAGATGAATACGAAAAGGTGTGTTATATATGCAGAAGGTCAGAGTCTAAGGCTGGTAAAATGATTAATATGCCAGGTGGTTTATGTGTATGTGCAGATTGTATGCAGAAGACCTTTGATACAATTAATAACAGTGATATCAATTATGGTGACCTTATGAATAATATGCCTAATATGGGAATGTTCGGCGGCTTTAATATGATGGGTAATGACATTTCCAACAGGCAGAAAGTCAAGAAAAAGAAAGAAGATAATAACAAGCCTGCAGATAAGGAAAAGGACGATACACTTGATTTGGATAATCTTCCAGCACCTCATCAGATAAAGGCAATGTTAGATGAATATGTAATAGGTCAGGACTATGCCAAGAAGGTTATGTCAGTTGCTGTATACAATCATTATAAGAGAGTTGCCACAGGAACTATGGACGATATTGAGATTGAAAAGTCTAATATGCTTATGATAGGACCTACAGGAAGCGGAAAGACTTATCTTGTAAAGACACTGGCAAGACTTTTAAAAGTACCTCTTGCAATTACAGATGCTACTTCACTTACCGAAGCTGGCTATATAGGTGATGATATAGAGAGCGTTGTATCAAAGCTTTTACAGGCAGCAGATAATGACGTGGAGAAGGCAGAAAGAGGCATTATATTTATTGATGAGATAGATAAGATTGCCAAGAAGAAAGAAACAAGAAGCCGTGATGTAAGCGGTGAATCTGTACAGCAGGGAATGTTAAAGCTTCTTGAGGGAAGTGATATAGAAGTTCCAGTAGGTGCTACAAGCAAAAATGCTATGGTTCCGCAGGTTACAGTTAACACACGCAACATATTATTTATATGCGGTGGTGCATTTCCAGACCTTGAGAATATAATAAAGGCAAGACTTAATAAGCAGTCATCAATAGGTTTTAACTCAGACCTTAAAGATAAATATGATAATGACAAGAATATATTATCAAAGGTTGAATTAGAGGATTTAAGGGAATTTGGTATGATTCCTGAATTCTTAGGACGACTTCCTATAGTATTCTCTTTAGAGGGTCTTACAGAGGATATGCTTGTTAAGATTATGAAAGAGCCTAAGAATGCAATACTTAAGCAGTATCAGAAGTTATTAGAACTTGATGAGGTTAAGCTTGAATTTGATGATGATGCTTTAAGACAGATTGCAAAGAAAGCTATGGAAAAAGATACAGGAGCAAGAGCATTAAGGTCTATAATAGAAGAATATATGCTTGATATAATGTATGAAATTCCTAAAGATGATAATATCGGAAGTGTCACAATAACAGCAGATTACATTGAGAAGAAGGGCACACCGCTTATTATGATGCGTGGACAGGAAAGACTTCCAATGAATAATGCAGAAGCTTAATGCTGTCAGTTTCACAAGCCATTATGCACAAGATATTCCGCTGATGTTATTTTGCAGAAGTTATTATGTATATGTCAGTATGTCAGTATATTAGTATTATTATAAAATATTAATCATATAATGTCCTTAAAGATTATCTTTAAGGACATTTTTTATGCCTTTATGCAGTGAAATGATAACAGATGAGGATATATATGATTATATAGTTGTCAATCTTCCGGGAATTAATAAGATGCTTCAAAGCAACCCTGATGTATGTATACAGAAGGTTGATGACCAATGGCTTGTTGCACATAGCAGGCTTCCGGATGACAGGGATTTTAATATAAGTGACTTGGGATATTATACAATTCCCAAGTTGTATGGGCTTATGGATACATCAAGCATTGATGCGGTAAATGCTACCAACATAACAAGCCAGCCTTTTTTAAATTCAAAAGGGCAGGGTGTTATCGTGGGGATAATAGACACAGGAATTGATTATCTTAGTGAGAACTTCTGTGATACGGCTGGTAATACGCGTATTATGGCTATATGGGATCAGACCCTTGAGTACAGGCAGAATTTATATGTTAATTATGGTCGTATATATGAACAGGCAGAGATTAATACAGCACTTGAAGCATACCGCAATGGACTAAATCCTTACGATTATGTGGGAACAACCGATATTACAGGGCACGGAACATTTATGGCTGGAGTAATTGCTTCAAGAAAAATTGATGATTACATAGGTGTTGCACCAGAGGCAAGCATAGTATGTGTAAAATTAAAAAATGCAAAGAAATATTTAAGGGATTACTTCTACATAAGGGATGATGCAGTGTGTTTTGAGGAAACGGATATTATGCTTGCCGCAAGATTTCTAAAGGATTATGCAGGGTTAAAGAAAATGCCTCTTGTCATATATATGGGACTGGGTAGTGGTTTGGGCTCAAGAACAGGCGGAAGTCCTTTATCAAATGTTCTTGATTCACTTACAATGCACGTTAATACATGTGTTGTTGTTCCTGCTGGCAATGAGGCAGTCAAAAGGACACATTTTAGCGGTTACGCTTCTGTTGTTCCTGAATATAAGGAAATGGAGATAAATGTTGAGAGGCGTGGAAAAGGCTTTGTGCTTGAAATATGGGCAAAAAGTCTTGATGTACTGTCGGTATCAATAATATCACCGACAGGCGAGATTATTCCAAGAATACCAGCAAGGATAGGCTCAAGTACACAATATTCATTTCTTTTGGAGAATTCAAGGATATATGTTGATTACCAGATTACAGAAACTGTTGCAGGGCAGGAAGTTATATTTATGAGATTTGAACGTCCGGCAGAGGGACTGTGGAAGATAGATGTATATAGTCTTACTAATCTTCCTGGATATTTTAATGCGTGGATAACTTTAAAAGAGCTTATGGACTGTGATGCCTATTTTCTTAATTCAGATGCTGATGTAACGCTTGTAGAGCCTGCCAGCGGTTTAAGGCTTATTACTGTTGGTGCATATAATCATAATACCAACGGAAGCGACGTGAACAGCAGCAGGGGTTATACGGCGGATAACAGGGTTAAGCCTGATATAGCAGCACCAGGAGTTAATGTGTATGGTGTTGGAGGCGTAAGAGGCTATACAGTTAGATCAGGAACAAGCATTGCTGCGGCACACGTTGCAGGGGCAGCGGCATTATTTTTTAGCTGGGGAGTTACTAACAATAACAGATCAGTTATAAGTAATAGCGAGATTAAGTCATATATAATAAGGGGAGCAGACCGACCGGGGGATATTGCTTATCCAAATGTTGAATATGGCTATGGCAGATTGAATATAGCAGGTGCATTTGACCAGATGAGGATAAGTTAATAAAAGCTTAAGGCTTAGCTTATTGTAATTATTAAGTACATATGATAAAGTGATTATGTATGCGGATATATTGTCAGGAATTGCAGGGTGATGTAATAGTGAAGCAATTAATTGGCATATGTAAGGGAAGTATCCCCGACACCTATATAAGAATTATAAAGGACAGGTATTTAACAATGAAATATAAAGCGATTGCACTCGATCTTGACGGAACACTCACAGACCATAATAAGAAGCTTCCGGAGGCTAATAAGGAGGCTGTATGGGCTGCAATTGATAAAGATGTTACAGTTATATTGGCTTCGGGACGTCCATTATTTGGGATAACACCGATAGCAGATGAGCTTGAGTTAGATAAGAGAGGCGGATATATATTAGCTTACAATGGTGGTGAGATAATTAACTGCCTGAATGGAGATGTAATTGTAAGCCACGAGCTTCCAAGGCAGTGTATAGACGATATATGTGATTATGCAAGAGCTAATGATGTGTATGCACTTACATATTCGGACGGAAAGATAGCAGCAGAGAGTGATGATGATGAGTATGTGTTAAAAGAAGCATTTTGCAATAATACAACAATAATTAAGACAGATGATTTAAAGAAATATGTAGATTATCCAGTTAATAAGTTCCTTGTTGTAGGAAGACACGATAAGCTTGTGCCAGTGCAGGAAGCTTTATTAGAGCATTATTCTGACGTGCTTGATGCATTTTATTCAGAAGATTATTTCCTTGAGGTAGTACCAAAGGGGGTTGCCAAAGATAAATCATTACAGCAATTATTAGGTAAGCTGTCTATCAAAGAAGATGAGCTTATAGCCTGTGGAGATGGAATGAATGATATACCAATGTTAAAGATAGCAGGTGTTGCGGCTGTTATGGATAATGCGTATGAAGAAGTGAAAAAGTATGCAGACTATATCGCACCATCTAATGATGAATCGGGAGTTGCCGATATAATTAAAAGATTTATATTAAATGCTTAGAGTGATTAAGTGATAAATAATTATGGAGATTGACAATGGGAAAAGATAATGTTCAGAATGAAGAAATAGAAATTGATATTGGACATATTTTATCTATATTATGGGATAAGATAATGGTTATTATTGCAACAGGCATAATAGTGGGACTTGGTGCATTTCTTGTGGCAAAGTTTTTTATAACACCACAGTATGAGTCAGAAACCAAGCTGTATGTATTAAACAGGGCTAACGACAGTGCGACTACTTTATCAGATGTCCAGTTATCTACACAGCTTACGAAAGATTATAAGATACTTGTAACAAGTGCTCCGGTTATGAATGAGGTTATCAAGGAATTAAAGCTTGATATGAAAGCCTCACAGCTTGCTTCAAGCATATCTGTTGATACACCTTCGGATACACGTGTATTGCAGATAACAGTTGTTAGTGATGATCCTTATCAGGCTAAGAAGATAGCTGACTGTGTGGCTAAAGTATCATCACAGAAGATATGTGATATTATGAAGATTGAACAGGTAAATGTTATTGAGGAAGGCTCATTATCAGAGACACCAGCATTTGCTGTTGTCCAGAAATGGACAATTATAGGTGCTCTTGCAGGTATTGTGCTGTCAGCGGCGGTTATAGTAATAAAGTCAATGTTAGATGATACTGTAAAGACTACAGAAGATGTGGAGAAATATTTTGACCTCAGTACACTTGCAGTTATTCCAATTTCAGAAGAAATGGATGATGGCTTGCCAAAGAACAAGAAAAAGAGCAGGAAGAACAAAAAGAACAAGAATAAAAAGTAAAAGTCAGGTGAAAAGATAATATGCAGACTATCAATATAGAACGATTAAGAAAGCTTGATTACAGGGCTAATGAGGCATATAAGAATTTAAGAACGAATATCCAGCTTTGCGGTTCGGATATCAAGGTTATTATGCTCACAAGTACGACACCGGGAGAAGGTAAATCTACTGTATCATTTAATCTTGCGGTATCACTTGCAGAAGCAGGCAAGAAGGTTATATTTATTGATGCAGATTTAAGGAAGTCGGTGCTTGTAGGACGTTATAAGATTAATACGTCTGTTAAGGGACTTACACATTTCTTATCAGGAATTAATAAATTTGAAGAAGTTATGTATGCAACTAATGTTGAGAATTTTAATGTAGTATTTTCTGGTCCGGTGCCACCTAATCCTACAGAGCTTCTTGGCAATAAGGTGTTTAAGACACTTATAAAAGTATTAAGGGATTTGTATGATTATATAATAATTGATACACCACCTATAGGAAGTGTAATAGACAGTGCCATAGTGGCACAGGAGTGTGACGGAGTTGCCTATGTAATGGCGGCTAATGATGTAAGCTACAAATACGCCCAGAAGGGTCTGGAGCAGATTAAAAAGACAGACTGCAAGCTTCTTGGAGTGGTACTTAATAAGGTCGATATGGACGATAACAAATACTATGGTAAGTATTATGGCAAATACTATGGCAAGTATGGAGAACATGCCAATAAATAGGTGGCTGGTTATGTCGTAAATAACATATAATATTATAAACAGCTAATTGACATATTAACTTAATAACTATTTAAAAGGTCAAAAAGGCTTCGCATTACGATATACATAATGTGAAGCCTTTTTCTAATACTTGATAGTATTTTGTTAATAGTGTTTTATTAATAGTATTTTGAGCAATATTTTATAGTTAATTAGCTGCAGCCTGATTAGCATTGGAATTGCTATCTGCCTGGGCAGGGGCGGCAGC
>ERZ779743.335-NODE-335-length-18667-cov-4.08075_pt1 | contig 18667 bp, 17 predicted proteins | sample MGYA00511257_ERZ779743 | MGnify/ENA primary metagenome ERZ779743 (study PRJEB29588, sample SAMEA2159429) | human gut metagenome | biome: human gut; feature: human-associated habitat; material: faeces | place: Denmark | collected 2008/2010 ...
GAGCGCCGACGGCTTGAATGCCCCGATTCATGGCGACGCATTGTATGGCACTCCCGACGCAATGCTCTGTCTGCATGCAAGTTGCATAACCTTTCGCCATCCCGACACTGGTGAATGGATGACGTTTGAAAGTACTCCAGAATTTTGAAAAGTATTGTTAAATCCCTAAAAAGATGTTATAAAACATATTTTTTAGGCAGAAAATGATGCGTGAATCAAATAATGTGTTTATCTTTGCAGTGTAAAAAAGATTTTTAGTGTATTAGAAGAGTTTTTTGTTAGGTTTGTTTTTTAGTTTGGGAATTGATTAAGTAAAGGTTGAAAATGTAATAAGTGGTTAAGTCCACGGCATCACAAGTTTCAAGTAAACTTGTTTGATAAAGTAATAAGGAAAAAGTGGTTTGGAAGCGGCGTCGTGGTGACGGTCGCTTTCTTTTTTTATGTAATTTTGCGGTGTGGAAAATCAGAAATTGCGGAAAATAATACATATCGACATGGACGCATTTTTTGCGTCGGTCGAGCAGCGCGACAATCCGGAGTTGCGCGGCAAGCCCATTGCCGTAGGCAACGAAGGGCGTCGCGGAGTGGTTTCAACCGCCAGCTATGAAGCCCGTCGTTATGGAGTCCACAGCGCGATGTCGTCGGTCGTTGCTCTTCGCCGCTGTCCGCAGTTGATATTCACACCGGTAAGGATGAGTGTGTATAAAGAGATTTCCGAGCATATCCACTCGATTTTCCATGATTATACAGACGTCATAGAGCCATTGTCGATCGACGAGGCATTTCTTGATGTGACAGAAAACAAGCAGGGCGTTGAGTTGGCTGTCGACATAGCCAAAGACATAAAGTGCCGCATCCGAGAAGAACTCAATCTGACGGCGTCGGCAGGAGTGTCGTACAACAAATTTCTGGCGAAGATAGCCTCCGACTACCGCAAGCCCGACGGACTTTGCGTGATTCATCCCTCGCAGGCACTCGATTTTATTGCCCGTCTGCCCGTCGAGGCATTTTGGGGAGTCGGCGCTGTCACAGCAAAGAAAATGCATTCGATGGGAATCTATAACGGAGCCGTGTTGCGGTCATACTCCAAGGGCGGGCTGATAAGCGCGTTCGGGAAGATGGGGGCCGTGTACTACGACTTTGCGCGCGGCATCGATGACCGTCCGGTGGTTGTCGACCGCGAGCGCAAGTCGGTAGGTTGCGAGCGCACGCTTGAGGAAGACCTCACCCGCCGTTCGCTGCTGTCGGTGCATCTGTATCAGTTGGTGCTTGAGTTGGTGGAACGGTTGCGCAAAGGCAAGTTTGAGGGCAACGTGTTGACGCTTAAAGTGAAATTCTCCGATTTCACACAGATTACGCGCAGCCGCACCGTGGCGCAGCCGCTGACGTCGAAAACCCGCATCCTTCCGGTGGCAAAGTCGCTGCTTGCCGACATTGACGTTGAACACATGGCAGTGCGTCTGCTCGGCTTGTCGGTGTCGAAATCGGCGGCAGGTTTCCATCGTCCCGTAGCAGTGCAGCTGGAGTTGGATTTTTAGAGAGTGGAGATGGTTTGTCCCGACACTGCACCGCATTCCGGCAACGCGAAAAACAGGCATGCGCTGGCTACGGCATTGTCGATGTCGCGGCACACGATGGCGTTGACCGTAGCGTTGGGGATTGCCGGAATCTCCGCAGTCTCCGGGCCGATGACCACAACCCTGCCGTAGTCGGGCTCCATGGGAAGAGCTGAGCGCAGCGTGCGCCAATGACTGGTGATTGCCGGCGCCATGTCGGCGGTGCAGATTACAATCTCAATGTCGCGCCAAGCCTTCATCACCCGGCTCATTGCTCGGCACAGCGTCTCGGCGCAGAACTCATTGACCGGGTTGAACTGCGCGCCTACAGCCTCGGCGTATGCCTGACCGCCGTCAATGTCTGTGCCGCAGAAAGCCACCTGGCATCCGGCATTGCAGAAAGCCTCAATCACAGCGTCGGCATCGGGAACCGCCACCACGACACGGCGGCGAGGGAATTTAAACTCCACGACCCCCTGACGGTTTCCGGCTGGCGACATGCGGTGGGGAGCGCGTCTGCCCGCCTTTGCGGCGGCATATTCTTCAAATTTCTTTTCCAGATAATTGTCAGCCATAGGGTTGCGGTTATTCGTTCACATCGGTCGCCTCGCCACGTGCGGCGGCGTTGAATGTTGCGATGTTTGGATAAGTGATTGTCGCCGCATCGGTGCCGTCGGCAAGCTCTACTTCGATTTCAATTCCGGCTTCCGCCCTTTCGATAAGCTCAGGGAGGGCACGGTCGATTTTCTTGATGTTTACAAGGTTTAGAATCTCCTGTTTGCGTTCAGCGGCAGAAGCCCAGGCGATGTCGCTGGCTGTCACGTCCCACACAAAAGTGATTTCGACCATGTTCTTGTCGTCGTCATAGTCTATTTCATCGACTCTCATCACCGAAGTGATTTCCTTGGGCATTTTATGCTCCAGTTGGTCGATTCTGTCTTCAAGTTTATGCCTGTCGAGCATCGAGCACGACGTAGCCCCCGCCATAAGGCAGATTGCAATGATAAGTATGCGTAGAGAAATTTTCATTGTCTTGAATGCTTTTGATGTGCAAAAGTAAGAAACTAATCAATAAATCAACCCATTGACGGCATTATTTGCATATTTTGTCGGATATGGGCAAAAAATATGCCCGGTGTTTTGCGACCTTTGTACAAGAAAACAAAAGAACAAGCAGTGTTATGATAATCGAGACAGGAAAAATAGAGCGAGGCGACCGCGTTTACGCGTCGATGATTAAGTCAGGAAAAGTGTTGGCAGAATTGCGGTGTGACACGACAGTTTCCGGAATGACCGACGTCTACAAGGCATTGTGCCGCTTGTCGCCGATGGTCAAAGGATTTGTCAAAGTGAGCGTAAGCAACCGCACACGCGGCTGGTCGAAAACATTGTCGCTGCTTGTAGGCAGGGAAATGCCGTCGGCAAGCCATAAAGAAATGATAGCCGCCGGGCTTATGGAGCGCGACGGCCAATTATGCATCCCTTTCAACTAAGGGTTTAGCATATCTTTATTGAAAAATTCGAGAATCTCGAGCGAAGCCCTGTAAGCCTCTACGGCAGGACTGTCGGGGTTGAGGCTGATTGCCTTGCAATAGTCGTTGAGCGCATTTTTCCAACTGTTGAACTTGCGGTAGGCATTGCCCCGCAAGTAATAAAGTTCGTCAAGTTCCGGACACAACTCTATCATCACATCCAGTTGCGCAATCGCGTTTTTCACCTCGTTGCGCTCAATCATATTTTTGACATCATCGATTGTAGCCATATTCTTTAGTTTCGCTGTTACGTTGCAAAGATAGTGCAAGGCGAGAGAAGAGCAAAACAAATTTATTTGAATTTGCTTTTCCGAGACGCCGCCTATTTTATGAAAAGATAGTGCAAGGCGAGAGAAAAACATTCAAACTTGTTTTGTTTTTCTCTCGCCTTGCACTACCTTTGGGCATAATAATTGGAGATATGAAAAAACTTTTATCATTAATGTTGTTGCTGGCGCTTGCAATTCAGGCGTCGGCTTTTACTTATAAAGAAGGACGCTCGACGCTCGGGCCGTATCCAACCGACCGCGTTGTGCGCACGTTTCCCGACTCGCTGACACCTGTTTTCGTAAATCACGTGTCGCGTCATGGCTCGCGCTACCCGGCAGGCAGTTATTTCACGCTGTTGATGAAGCGCGCTCTCGATCGTGCCGACTCGCTGAATACCATCACTCCGCTCGGCCGCCGGCTTCTTGCCGAGGTTGACGCTGTCGTGGCGTCGAGCGAGGGCCGATGGGGGCAGCTCGACTCAATCGGCGAGGCAGAGCATCGCGGCATAGCCGCACGTCTTTACCGCGCCTGTCCGCAATTGCTCGACAGCGCACGGGTTGTGGCACTCTCGTCGTCATCGCCACGGTCGGTGATGAGTATGTATTCGTTCACCCACCAGTTGTCGAAGATGGCGCGGCATATCGACATCACGGCAATGTCGGGAGAGCGGTTCAGCCCGTTGATGCGCAATTTCGACCTTGACGAGGAGTATAAGGCATACCGCAAGGATTCGTCGTATCTTAACACCTACGGCAGGTTTCTGGCTAAAAACGTAACCATTGACCCTTTGCTCCGTGTGCTTGGCGAGAACTATCCGCTCGATTACGACGAAGCGCAGAATCTTGCCATGGCGGAATATTATGTTATGGCAGGAATGGACGCCATGGGGCAGGAAAGCGACCCGTCGGCATATTTCACACTGAAGGAGTACCGGCAACTGTGGTCGGTGTACAACTTCCGCGAATATCTGCTTTATTCAGCCAACACCCTGTCGTCGCGTCCGGCGGAGATTGCCGCGCCGTTGCTTCTCGACCTTGTGCAGACAGCCGACAGCGTGGTCTCGGGCAAACTTCATGCAGCAGCCAAATTGCGCTTCGGGCATGCGGAGACAATGATGCCGTTGCTGGCGCTTATGCGCGTGCCCGGTTGCAACTATCTGACAAACTATTTTGACACAGTGGCAGACAATTGGCATGCTTATGCCACGGTGCCGATGGCGTGCAATCTGCAGATGACGCTGTTCCGGTCGGGCTCAGGCAGAATTTATGCGCGGGTGGATCTCAACGAGCGCCCGGTAAGGTTGTTGCCAGGCCAGACATCCGACTATGTGTTGTGGGATGAATTGCGCGTTCATTTGCTAGAATTGTTGCCGGTAGAATAAAAAATGCTTGCTAAATGTTCTCGATAATGCTATGTTTCGTGACAAAATGAAAACAAAACAGCCTTGAAAACGGCAAAAATCAGTTTGATGTTGTTAAATAATGTTATACAACATATTTTTTAGATGAAAAGCTATTGCTGGGACAAAATTTGTCAGTACATTTGCATCAAGTTTTTCATGGTATTAAATTTTAAGGTGAAAGGATTATTTGTCGGGAGATAAATAATCTTTTTTTTATGTCCCTGTTTCACGGCCGCCCCCTTGTCGGCGCCGCATACCCCGTCTTCGCTGGATTGACACAAGAGAGAATAAAAGAATTGTTAATATGTGTTTTGTGAATAGAACTTTAAGGGCGGTAGATGTTAAAAGGTGTTTTAATATAAGCAAATTGTGCCTCAAAAGTATGTTTTATAACATATTTAGCAGTACATTTGCATCAAGTTTTTCATGGTATTAGATTTTAAGGTAGGAAGGTTATTTGTCGGGAGATAAATAACTTTTTTATTTTGTATGTACTTGAAAATGATGGAGAACGGCAAAACATGTTTTTAAACATATCATTTTCTTAGTCAACTTGTTGGAATAATCTATACATTTGTAACCGAAAAGAGACCAAAGTAGTGTTACCATTATTGTCGGATTCCTTAACCGATGATAATGAGAATTTTGGAAAAAAATCTTTAGTTGTTGTTACAAATGTAATAGTTGAATGGATAGAGCAGGAACGCCGACCGGCGTTCCTGCTTGTTTTTAAGGGAGCTGAGGGGGCAGTCGAAATTTAGGGGCTTTAGGGGCAGTAGTGGCAGTAGAAATTTAGGGGCTTTAGTGGCAGTAGAAATTTAGGGGCTTTAAGGACTTTAAGGTCTTTAGCGGAAGCGCAAAATCAAATAAATTTGTTTTGCTCTTGGATAAAACCGGCTGCGCCTCGGCAAAATTGAAGTAAACTTCATTTTTCTCTCGGCTTGCACGGTTTTTCACTCACCTTGCACTATCTTTAGATAAGTTAGGCTGCGGTTCGGAAAAGCAAAATCAAATAAATTTGTTTTGCTCTTCACTCACCTTGCACTATCTTTGCATTATGGAGAAAGAAAAGATGACGGCAGGGCCGATTGGCGTGTTCGACTCCGGCTATGGTGGATTGACCATATTGTCGGAGATGCGCAGGCTGATGCCGCAATATGACTATATCTATCTTGGCGACAATGCGCGCGCACCTTATGGCAGCCGTTCGTTCGACATTGTTTATCAGTTCACGCTACAGGCTGTCCGCCATTTGTTCGACAGCGGATGCCGGTTGGTTATCCTGGCGTGCAACACGGCGTCGGCAAAGGCGTTGCGCACCATTCAACAGAATGATTTGCCTAAAATCGACCCTATGCGTCGTGTGCTCGGCGTGATACGTCCTACGGTTGAGGTGCTCGGACAGTTGACCCACACTGGCAATATCGGAGTGCTCGGCACCGCCGGCACAATCCAGAGCGGGAGTTATCCGATGGAGATTGCCAAGATGTATCCCGACTATCACACCTACGGTCAGGCGTGCCCTATGTGGGTTCCGTTGGTGGAGTATCGTGAGGCTGACGGCGACGGAGCCGATTATTTCGTCAAGAAATATGTCGACATGTTGTTTGCCCAGCAGCCAGCCATAGATACGGTTGTGCTTGGATGCACGCATTATCCGTTGCTGTATCAGAAAATCAAGCGTTATATCCCGGAAGGAGTCAGCATCGTGAAGCAGGGAACCATCGTTGCCGACAGCCTTAAAGACTATCTTTCGCGCCATCCCGAGATGGAGTCGCGCTGCGCGAAAGGCGGCGGATGCGAATATCGCACCACAGAGTCGTCAGAAAAATTCAGCACGATGGCTTCGGTGTTTCTTTCCGACAATATTGAAGCAAAACATATAACATTTTAAAGAATTAAGAAGATGAAACTTACGGTTAAGAATTTGATTTTGATGTGTGGACTGTTGGCAGTGTTGCCTATGACTTCGTGCTCCGACAACGAGCCCGACAATACGGTAACTGTCAATCTTGTCAATACAAAATTGATATATAACGGCGATGGCGAATGGACCGACGCTCTCAATACAGAGGTGCATGGCATCGATTGCCAGGGCGTTACATTCTCCCACACAGCCACAGCGAGCGAGTGGGGCTCATACTGGTCGGGATTCTGCGCGTCGCGCGTCACAGACGTTGATGACTACACTGCTGAAAACACATGGCTCGACCATCAGTATGCCTCAATGTCGGGCGGCGGTGTCACAGGCTTGGGCACACCGTATCTTGTAGGCTATTGGAATTCGGCTGAAGGAGAGAATCCAGCAAGCCCGTCGTTGGGAATTTCGATGACCGACGGTTCTACATTCACCGTCAAGTCTGTGTATCTGAACAATACGACCTACGCATTCTACACGATGCTCAACGGCTCGTCGTATTCAAAGAAATTTGCCGACGGCGACTGGATGAAGGCGTCGTTCTATGGCGTTACAGCCAATGGCACTGTCGTGGGTCCGGTGGATTTCTATCTTGCCGACTACCGCGACGGAAAGCACACATTGGTAAAGGATTGGACAATGGTCGACCTGTCGCCGCTCAGTGCCGGCAGCGCGTTGAAGAGCATCTACTTGCAGATGGCTTCGAGCGATTCCGGACAGTGGGGCATGAACACTCCCGCTTACGTGGCGCTTGACCGCTTGACATTGAACCCCGGCAAATAAAACCGGACAAACATACAGACAATGAAAGATACTGTAAAAAATCTTGAGGCTTTGCGCCAGGCAATGCGCAAGAGCCACGTCGATGCGGTGATTATCCCAGGCACCGACCCTCATCAGAGTGAGTATACAAGCGCGCATTGGAAACTGCGCGACTGGGTTACAGGATTTACTGGATCAAACGGTACGGCAGTGGTTACACTCACCGATGCAGGACTGTGGACTGACTCTCGCTATTTCCTTCAGGCAGAGCAGGAGCTTGAAGGCACCGGCGTGACAATGTATAAGGAAGACGGCGGCAACGATCCGACGACGACCGAGTGGCTTGCCGAGAATCTTGAGGAAGGCGGAGTGCTTGCTGTCAACGGACTGCTTTTCTCCGTGGTTCAGGCATCGCGTCTTGAGGCGTTCTGCGGCGAGAACGGATTCCGTTTCGCCACCGACTTTGATCCATTCCCTGAAATTTATGCCGACCGTCAGGCATTGCCTCTCGATAAGGTGTTTGTGCATGAGGAGCAGTATGCCGGCGAAAGCACGCAGAGCAAGATAAAGAAAGTGCTTGACAAGGCAGCGGAGCACGGTGCCGACGCTACATTGCTGTCGGCACTCGACGAGATTGCCTGGACGCTCAATGTGCGCTGTTCAGACGTTGAATTCAATCCGGTGACAATATCTTATGCCTATCTGTCGGACACTGTTAACGTGTTTTTCGTGGATGAGCGCAAAATCGATGCCGATGTGCGTGCGTATCTCAAGGAGTGTGGTGTAGAGGTTGCACCATACGACAGTGTGGAGAAATTTCTTGAGAAAATCAAGGACGCCACAGTGCTTCTTGACCCCAACAAGACGAGCGACACGATTGCCCGCAGCCTGCTCAATTGCGGCACGGTCTATGCGCAGTCGCCGGTAGCATTGCTGAAGGCAGTGAAAAACGATGTGCAGATCGAGGGCACGCGTAAGGCTATGGAGCGCGACGGCGTGGCTCTCGTGAAACTGTTTATGTGGATTGAGCAGAACGTGGCTTCTGGCAGCATCACGGAATATGACGTGGCGCAGAAGGTTCAGGAGTTCCGTGCAGCCAGTCCGCTTTACCGCGGCGAAAGCTTCGGCCTTATAGCCGGCTACAACGAGCATGGCGCCATCGTGCATTATGAGCCAGAGAAGGAAACGTCGTCGACTCTTCACCCCGAGGGGTTGTTGCTTGTAGACACTGGCGGCCAGTATCTCGACGGAACAACAGACATCACGCGCACCGTTGCTCTCGGCACACCAACCGAAGCACAACGCCACGACTATACTCTCGTGCTGAAGGGACATATCGCCCTTGGCTCGATGATTTATCCAACAGGCACCCGCGGCAGCCAACTTGATGTGCTTGCGCGTCAGTTCCTGTGGAAGGAATGTATGACATACTGGCACGGAACAGGTCATGGCGTCGGACATTTCCTGAACGTGCATGAGGGACCGCAGAATTTCCGTTTGAACGAGAATCCTACGGTGCTTGTGCCGGGAATGATTACCAGCGACGAGCCAGGACTTTACAAGACCGGAGAGTATGGCATCCGCATCGAGAACCTTGTGCTTTCGCGCAACTATCGTCATACGGATGATTTCGGAGACTTTATGAACTTTGAGGTGCTGACCTTGTTCCCTTACGACAGCCGTCTGATAGACTTGTCGATGCTTTCAGCCGATGAGCTGGCGTGGGTCAACAACTATCACGCCACAGTGCGCGAGCGACTCATGCCGCATCTTGATGCAGAGCAGAAGGCTTGGCTTGAAGAGAAAACTAAAGAACTTAAAAAATAATTCTAATGGCACTTATAAAATCAGTTAGAGGATTTACTCCAAAAATCGGCAAGGACTGCTTTATCGCAGAGAATGCCACACTTGTCGGCGACGTGACGATGGGTGACGAATGCAGCATCTGGTTCAGCACCGTGCTTCGCGGCGATGTGAACACAATCACCATCGGCGACCGCGTCAACATACAGGACGGCTCGGTGCTCCACACTCTTTATCAGAAGTCGGTTATTGAAATCGGCAACGACGTTTCTGTGGGTCACAACGTGACAATCCACGGAGCCAAGGTGTGCGACTATGCGCTTATCGGCATGGGCAGCGTGCTGCTCGACGGCGTCGAGGTGGGCGAGGGCGCCATCGTGGCAGCCGGCAGCCGTGGTTCGCCTGGCACTAAAATCGGAGCGCACGAACTGTGGATGGGAGTGCCCGCCAAGTTCAAGAAGATGGTCGATCCGGCACAGGCAAAGGAGATGAACGTGAAGATAGCACACAACTATCTGATGTATTCAAAATGGTATGAGGAAGGCAAATAGCCGATTCTCCATATAAAGTTACGGCGCTGACCGACATGATGTCGATTCAGCGCCGTTTCTATTTTCAGGTTTTATTATAGAGCTATTTCTTTACAAACGGGATGCGGGCAGTTCCGTCGGCGGTTGCGACAACGGCGATGTAGTAGCCTGCCGGCAGATGCGCAACGTTGACAGAGTCGGCGTTTGAAGCGTCGGCAACAAGTGCGCCACCAGCGTTGTATACGTCAATTCTCAGGGCTTCCACGTTGACGTGGAGCACGTCGACAACAGGATTAGGATATACCTTCACATTGACCGCGTTGACATCGTTGATGCCTGATGTCGCGCCGTTGAATTCGTATGGCTCTCCTGAAATATATGATTCACCTTTGAAGATGACAGGATAGGCAATGTAATGGGTTCCCTCATGGAACTTTGCCGTGTCGATAAACACAGTGACAGGCACAGTCTGTTGCTCATAGGCTTTCAGGGTTATTCCGTCCACTTGAGCCAAGCCTATTCCATTGTTGTCTTGGTCTACGAAATACATTCCAGCACTGATGGTCTCCGACTTGTCGTTCTTGTTCTCAAGATTGAGATTGAAAGTGCAGTTTGTGCCGATGGTAGGATATGATTCCGGAGCGGCGCTGAAAGCCACTTCATCTACCGGGTGCAGCACAGTCACATCCGAACCGTTCACGCGGAAGTCGATGTGCGATGTATTGGTTGTATACAGCCAGTCGGGGAACAGGTATCCGTTGCGAATCTCCTGGCTGACGGTTGAGAGCCTGTACACACCGTCGTCGGCAGTTGCAATCGGCAATGCCTTGAACGGGGTATTGATTTGAGGGTAGTAAGCGCCTTGTGGGATATTTTCGGTCAGACCAAGCGATGTATGCCATTTTGAACCAGTGTGCAAGTTGAGGGTCTCAATGGCGATGTATCCCTGGTATGTTTCCTCGTTTGCATTTCCCAGGCAGTTGATGCTCACCATTGTATCGTCGGCTTTGTTGAAATTCTCATTTGAGACAGTCATGCCAAAAGGACTGCCCTCAATGTTGAAGAACGTCAAACTGCTCTGCTCTTCTGTGTTCTCGACAATAGAGAAACTCAAAGGAATGGTATTGTTTATCGGCAGAGTCTTGCCGTCGGTTGTCTGGAATCCGGTGAATGAGATGTTGTAAGTTTTGCCTATAGCGAAAAAGTCGTTTGTTGTTGAGAAAGCAATGTTGGACCTGAAGTCGCAGTTGTCGTAGACAATTGCCCGCAAGGAGCCGCTGAGAGCATCGCCCGTTTCAGAATCGGTCACCTTGAACAAAATGCTGCCATCGGCAGGAATTGACGAGCCGTTGTGGATTGTAATGTTGACGCTGAACGGGTTGCCTTTGTAGACGTTGCCGTTGTAAGAACCGATTCCTGTCAAGGAAATGTTTGGTGTCGGAGAAACCAATGAAACCTTGCCGTCGGCAACCGTCATGTTCAGACAGTCAGTAGAGGCGAATTTCCGCCATACGTCTCCATTAGCTTTCGACATAGCTCGTACGATGTAGTTTCCGTCGGCTATTCCTGCGGTGTTGAGAGTCATTGGAAGGTCGACGGAATATAGGCTGCCGCTTTGAAATTCTAACAGTTCACCGTTATTGTTCTCTATGCGCTCCTCATTTCCCATAGTCACCAATGCGCCCGAATCGTCGAACACACCCACATTAAGGCTGCCGAAGAACGACTCCCCGCTCAGGTTTGCCGTATTGCGCAGCAAGATAGTCACATCGTCACCCTTGTTGGCAGGCATTTCCTGCTTGCAGAATATGCCGCCTTGAACGTCGTTGAAGAGCACGAAGCAGAGCTGCTGTATAAATTCATACGGTTCCACTCCGTCTTTCAGCGGACGGGCGAGCACGATGCCCTGGTTCCATTTGAAAGCGCCGCTTCCGCCACCGATTCCGAGACCCGTCGGGTCCATATAGTTCATGTCGAAATAGCCGTCGCTGTATCCACCCCATCCCCAGTTTACGTGGAGAAAATAGTTGGTGTCGTATCCGTCGACCACGAAAGCGTGTCCGCCATCCTCGCCGGTGCCGCAATAGATAATCGGGCGTCCCTCCTGCAGCTCGTCGGTGATTATTTTTGTGAATTCCGCAGTCTCGCACCCGCTGCGGTTTATCGTGCGCGACGAGTAGCGGAAGTAGTTTTTAAAAGCCGGTGTGTAGCTATAGATTGAAGCGCCGCTCACTGGACCGTAGTTCATGTTCAACGACACGCCGCAGTCCTTCATCAGCAACGCAACGGCATCAGCCTGCACGTTGGAGTATTCCCCGTTGTTATATCTGTCAATCATATTCGTCCAGTCGTAGACGTGCTCCGAGAAGTTGGATGATATTGTGCCGAATGACTGATGCTCATAAGAGTAATGTCCGACACCCTGTTCCGGCCAGTTGTGGAATTTCATTATCTGCGCCATCGCTGTAGCTGCGCATCCCGTTGCGCATCGCTGCGTGTTGTTGTTGTCGTCAGTGTATTCCGGAGCGAAGTTGTTGAATGGCGCATCCTGATTCCATTTGGTGGTGACCAAAGGCTCCACCACAACCGACGGCGAGTCGGAGAGCAGAATTTTTCTGGCTTTAGCCTTTCCGCTCTGCACCGCAGCCACATATTCAGCATATCCGTCGAGCCACAGCTGCATTTGAGGCGGAACATTCTCAGCGTCGAAAAAGCCGTTTTCGGCATATCCCACAAGTTCTGTCATCTCGTCATCGCCGCTGACGATGACATAGCCCTGCTCGAGATTGAAAGCATAGTATGGAGCGTTGTTTGTCTTGTCGCTTCGCAGATTTTTTGCGGGCCGACTTGTCCAGTTCTGGAGTATTTGCGCGCAGCCGAAAGGGCTGCATTCTGGGAAATCTGTTTTCCATTGGCGAATAATGCCGATACGCAAATAGCGATAAGAATAGTCGTAGTCCGTTTCATTTAGTCAAAAATTATAGGTTATGGATGTAAAGATAAGCAAAATAATTGAAAAAACAACAAAACTTAAAAAAAATAAGTGCAGATGGCAAGATTTTTGTTTTCAGCAAAGTGCTTGCAGATGAACGCTAAAGGTTGTAACTTTGCAAGCGCAAAACAAGGAAATACGAATTAAAAAAATACGATAACATTATGGGTAAGAAAGCATTGCTGATGATTCTCGATGGATGGGGAATCGGCGATCACAAGAAAGATGACGTAATCTATTGCACCCCAACGCCTTATTGGGACTATTTGCTAAAAACATATCCGCACTCGCAGCTTCAGGCAAGCGGTGAGAACGTAGGATTGCCCGACGGACAGATGGGCAACTCAGAGGTTGGCCACCTTAACATCGGAGCCGGCCGTGTGGTTTATCAAGACCTCGTTAAAATCAACAAATCGATAGCCGACAAGTCAATCCTCAATAACAAAGAGATTGTTTCGGCATTCACATACGCCAAGGAGAGCGGCAAAGCCATCCACTTCATGGGACTTACATCAAACGGTGGCGTGCACAGCTCGCTTGAGCATCTTTATGCACTTTGCGACATCGCCAAAGAGTACGGCTTGACAAAAGTTTATCTCCACTGCTTCATGGACGGCCGCGACACCGACCCGAAGAGCGGCAAGGGCTTCATCGAGCAGGTGCAGCAGCACTGCAGCCAGTCGGCAGGCGAGATAGCCTCAATCGTAGGCCGTTTCTATGCAATGGACCGCGACAAACGATGGAACCGCGTCAAGGAAGCCTACGACCTGCTTGTAGACGGAAAGGGCAAACAGGCGACAGATATGGTTCAGGCAATGCAGGAGTCGTATGATGAGGACGTTACTGACGAATTTATCAAACCTATTGTCAACGCCAAAGTTGACGGCACAATCAAAGAAGGCGACGCCGTTATTTTCTTCAACTACCGCAACGACCGCGCAAAGGAGCTCACCATCGCGTTGACACAGAAAGACATGCCGGAGGAAGGTATGCACACAATCCCAGGGTTGCAGTATTACTGCATGACACCTTACGACTCATCGTTTACAGGAGTTCATATCCTCTTCGACAAAGAAAATGTAAAGGACACCCTCGGCGAGTATCTTGCAAACAACGGCAAGCACCAGCTTCACATAGCCGAGACAGAGAAGTATGCCCACGTGACATTCTTCTTCAACGGCGGTCGCGAGACACCGTATGAGGGCGAGGACCGCATCCTTGTGCCATCGCCAAAGGTAGCCACCTACGACCTCAAGCCAGAGATGAGCGCATACGAGGTCAAGGACAAGCTGGTAGACGCCATCGGCACAGAGAAATATGACTTCATCGTAGTCAACTACGCCAACGGCGACATGGTTGGCCACACAGGTATCTATGAGGCTATCGAGAAAGCCGTTGTCGCTATCGACAATTGCGTGAAAGATACAGTCGAGGCAGCCAAGGCCCATGGTTACGAGGTGGTTATCATCGCCGACCATGGCAACGCCGACCACGCCATCAACGAAGACGGCACGCCAAACACGGCACACTCGCTCAACCCAGTGCCATTTGTCTACGTTACAGAGAACAAGGACGCGAAGGTTGAAAACGGCATCCTCGCCGATGTAGCACCGTCAATCCTCAAGATTATGGGAATGCCACAGCCTTCCGACATGACAGGCAAGGCATTGTTCTAATCCGTCAGCAAGCCATAACACAACCTGCGGGCGCGGGCTTTTTTGTTTGCCGCTAAAATGCAAAACTTCGTAAGGCATTTTATTATTGCGTTTTATGCAATTGGTTCTATTTATTCTTATCTTTCTTCTATAAAACAAAAATGGATATCTCCGCAAAAGGTAACTAAACATCCGTATAATAAAAATTAGGCGTATAGATTTCTTGCCCCAAGCGCAAACAAGGGTCTATTCATATAGAGTCATACTTTCCTCTTCGGGTTTGTACTCAAATTGGCTTCCATAGCTGTGGCACTCGGAGATATTCATTTCTTTTTTTGTCCCAACTGGCTTATAATTCGGAAATTTTATCTAAATTTGTGTCGTGGTCGTCCGCATAGAGTGAAGACCACAGACATAATAAAAGCGTTTATCGGCGCTATTTCTTGACTCTCTGAGATTCTCGCAAAATTTCTATCCAATGTCAAGCGATAGGCAGCGGTAGATGCCCGTTGTTTATGTGATTATGCGCATTCTGTCACAGATGGAATGCAGTCGTTGCATATACGAGCGTGGGCTTCTGCGTTGCCGTCCGACATTGGTGGGCAATGCGAGAAGCCTCAGAGGGTAGGACGGCAAATGATACAGATTCCTACGCTTTTTTTGTACCATTTTTACGCCAACGAGGGGATGACCGAGGCAATCGATTTTTAACGGCTATGAAACCGAAAAAACTAATTATCTTCTTCATTATGTTGGCATGCGTATTTGTTGGAGTGGCGCAGGACATCATCATGAAAAAAGACGGGACATTGCTTAACGGCAAAGTTGTGGAAATTACAGAACAGGAAGTGAAGTACCGCAAAGCAGACAATCCTGACGGTCCAGTATACACAGTCAAAATTGCCGACGTATCCAGGATAAACTATGATAATGGAGCTTCTGATGTATTCGACAGAAAATTGGAGAATACGCAAGTTCAGCAAACAGCCACCGACACCCGTATGCTGACAGGACAAGGATCGACAGCAAGCGATTTGGACTTGCTAAATTTGAATTTAACAGCACAAAAGAAGGCCAATCTTCCTAAAATATTAAAGATCACGAGTTTTGTAGTTGGAGTACCTTTAATTGTTGCTGGAGTATGTCTGCTATGGAAATCTGACAATTATTACGGTCCCAGTAAAGAATACTCTATCCCTGGAGGTCTACTGCTTGGAGCCGGAGTTGTCAGCGGCACAACATTGTTTGTCATTGGTTGTAGACAACAAAAAAAATTGGACAGAATGACGTTTGAGTCAACATCTATTTTTGAGCATAACGTATTCGATAATGGCGACAAATCGTTGACGCTCAGTGCTAACGTGCTGTCAAATAGAATGAACAACCGGGCTTTCGGGCTTGGGATGACCTATACTTTTTAGATTCCGGCTATGAATATTCTCGAAAAAATATTTTTACTGTCAGTCTTGACTGTTTTGACATCGGCATGCAGCAGAATCATAAGTGGCTCCAAAGAATTGAACAGTTACACAACCGTTACGCCGGAAATTGTCAGTTATAATGAACTGACAATGAACCTCGACTCAACGCCAGTAACCTATACTATCGACATCTCTACGCCTGAAGGCAGGCTTAAACTTAAAAATATTTCCCTAAATAGCGCGCAGCAACTTGCCTTGGTGGAATGCATTATGAAAAACAATTGCGCAACGCTTTTCAATCCACAGTACACCCATCTGATGCAGGACAAGCAAATCTTGCGAGTCACGGTTTATGGTTTCCCGGCTCGCTATAAGAATGTAGACACGCAAAAACAAAGGGGTAAAAAGTAAGACTGATTCCTAAAGTCACATACTTACGCAATAGCGGGCTATGAAAAGTCCGGTCCTTCCAGGTATTGTTTGGAGGATTGGACTTTTCTATTTACCTTTACGTCAAATTCATAAAAGGAAAAGATTATGTCACGAAAACTATACCCTATCGGCATACAGACGTTTGAGCGTATACGCAAGGAAGATATGCTGTATGTAGACAAGACTGAATATGTCTACCACATAACGCATACCGATGGCAAATATTTTTTCCTGAGCCGTCCGCGACGGTTTGGCAAGTCGTTGCTCACGTCAACATTCCGCAGCTATTTCGAGGGACGTAGAGATTTGTTCAAGGGTCTTGCCATTGAACGGCTTGAAACGGAATGGACTGAATATCCAGTGCTGTATTTCAGTATGGCTGGAGGAAAACACATGGATAAGGACCAGCTGGAACGCTATCTTGACCGCCGATTGGCAGAGTATGAGGAAGAGTGGGGGATTGACACTCCCGCAGCAGACGCAAATGACAGACTGTCAGCACTCATAATGACAGCATTCAACAAGACGGAGCGACAGGTCGTTGTCCTGGTCGATGAGTATGATGCGCCGTTGCTCGACGTGGTGCATGAGGATGAGAAACTGCCGTTGTTGCGCAACGTGATGCGCAATTTCTACAGCCCGTTGAAGGATTGCGAACCCTATCTTCGTTTTGTGTTTCTTACAGGGATAACCAAGTTTTCGCAGATGAGCATTTTCAGCGAGTTGAACAACATGGTCAACGTGAGTATGCGTAATGATTATGCCGGTATCTGCGGCATAACGAATGAAGAACTTGAAAGTCAGATGTCGGCCGATGTCGACGCGTTGGCTGCGCGGCTCGGCATGACCAGGGAGGACACGTTGACGAGACTGCGAGAATATTATGATGGTTATCATTTTGCAGCCCAGTCGCCCGACGTGTACAATCCGTTCAGCCTTCTCAACGCGATGGCGTCAGGTTGTCTTGACTATTATTGGTTCTCCACGGGCACACCGACCTATCTGATAGAGATGCTCAACAAATACCATGTCATGCCGTCGGAGATAGGAGGCGGCGATGCCGACAAGTCAGAGTTTGACGCTCCGACGGAGCGAATGACCACGATAACGCCGTTGCTCTATCAAAGCGGCTACATCACAATCAAGGGCTACGACCCCGAGACCGATCTGTACAGGCTCGATATCCCGAACAAAGAAATCCGCGTAGGGCTTTACCGCAGCCTGCTGCCCAATTACATCGGGATGAACACAGTCAAGGGAACAACAACAATAGCCAAGATGTCGGCGTTGATTCGTCGCGGAGATATGGACGGTGCGCTCAAGATGCTTCAGGCATACCTTGCTACGGTGCCTTATTGCAGCAACGCAGACTCAGAAGGGCATTACCAGCAGATGATGTATGTGATTTTCTCCATCCTTGACAATTACGTCGATGTTGAGGTGCGCACACCGCACGGCCGTGTCGATATGGTACTGCGCACGGCAACGCATATCTATTTGTTCGAGCTGAAACTCAACCGCGATGCCGCCACCGCAATGCGGCAGATAGATTTGAAGGAATATCCACAGCGGTTTATGCTTTCAGGACTGCCCGTTGTGAATGTGGGCATCAACTTCGATGTGGAGCGGCACAATATTACCGACTGGGAGGTGCGTGACGCAGGAACTGCTGTCCAATAGCCAGAATCAATAACTGAGGCGCAGACCGACGGCAAGCTGGAAGCTGAAGTCGTTGCGTCGATGCACCGGCGATGCACTGTCGTCAGACAGGTCATAGACCAATTGCGGCTCTGCGAAAATTCCGTAACGGTCGGTGATGTTCAGCTGCGCGCCGACACCGGCGTTTACCGACCCCTGCCAAGGACGCGTGTCGAGCGTATTGTGTCGGGTGGCTTGCTTCTGCTCCTGACCCGACGCGACAACGAAATCCTTGCGCGTCGTTTTCACGCATTTTTCCACCTGCCCTCCGGCAAGAGCGTAGAGCGACACGTAGCGCGATGACAGAAACGTGTAGCTTACAGTCACAGGAATGCCGATGTAGTGCATACGGATTTTTGACGAGTAATAGTCGGATTCCGAACCCGACCGCCGTTCGCTTGTTGCGTAGGCGTATGAAATTCCGGCATTTATGCCCCAGTGGTCGGTAAGCATATAGCGGAACGAAGCCGAGTATGACACAGGAAACGAAACAATGTCGTCGGTTGCTGTAGCCTCGTCGATGTTGTTGGTAGTCGCTTTGAGATAAGTGGCATCGAAAGTCGACGTCCCGACCGAAAGTATATGGCTGTGGGCAGGGATATGGTATAGCGGAGAGAATCCACCCTCCGACGCACTGCTGCCCTGACCGAACGCATTGTTGGCGGCAAGAGCAATGTGCCAGCGGCGGTTGCCGTT
>ERZ779743.351-NODE-351-length-17990-cov-2.80842_pt1 | contig 17990 bp, 12 predicted proteins | sample MGYA00511257_ERZ779743 | MGnify/ENA primary metagenome ERZ779743 (study PRJEB29588, sample SAMEA2159429) | human gut metagenome | biome: human gut; feature: human-associated habitat; material: faeces | place: Denmark | collected 2008/2010 ...
ATGGCGGACAGAGCATTTCATTAGCACACCTTGCTCCATTTGTCCAGATAAGCAGGGAAAAGTTCATTAAGCAGGTTGCAGAGGAATTCAAGGCAACTGGAATTGATGCAGGAGAAGATAAGATTAAGGAAGTTGCAGAATTAAGAGTAAGAGATGAAATTAAACGTGGTGTACAGATGATTCAGTATCAGGTAATAACACTTATGACAACTAATGGACAGGCTCCATTTGTTACTGTATTTATGTATCTTGATGAGGTTCCGGAAGGACAGACAAGAGAAGACCTTGCCCTTGTAATAGAGGAAGTTCTTAAGCAGAGAATACAGGGTGTTAAGAACGAAAAGGGTGTATGGATTACACCAGCGTTTCCTAAGCTTATATATGTGCTAGAGGAAGATAATATAAGAGAAGATTCAAAGTATTGGAACCTTACTCAGCTTGCCGCTAAATGTACAGCTAAGAGAATGGTTCCAGATTATATATCAGAAAAGATTATGAAGAAGCTTAAGGTTGATAAGTTTGGAGAAGGACATTGCTTCCCTTGTATGGGCTGTCGTTCTTTCCTGACACCTTATAATGACCCAGAGAATGATAATAAGCCTAAATATTATGGACGTTTTAATCAGGGTGTAGTTACACTTAATCTTGTAGATGTAGCATGTTCATCAGGTAAGGATATGGATAAATTCTGGAAAATCCTTGATGAAAGACTTGAGCTTTGTAAGAGAGCACTTATGTGCAGACATTATAGATTAAAAGGTACTCCATCAGATGTTGCACCAATTCTCTGGCAGAATGGTGCACTTGCAAGACTTAAGAAGGGCGAAACCATTGATAAGCTTCTTTACGGCGGATATTCTACTATTTCTTTAGGGTATGCTGGTCTGTGTGAATGTACTTACTATATGAAGGGTGTTACACATACGGATCCTAATGGTACAGAATTTGCATTAAAGCTTATGACATATTTAAGAGATACCTGCAACCGCTGGGCCAAGGAGACTAATATAGATTTCAGTCTTTACGGAACACCGCTTGAATCAACAACTTATAAGTTTGCTAAGAATCTTCAGAAAAGATTTGGCAAGATAAAAGGTGTTACGGATAAGAATTATATAACTAATAGTTACCATGTTCATGTAACAGAGAATATCAACGCATTTGACAAGCTGAAGTTCGAGGCTCAGTTCCAGGAGCTTTCACCAGGTGGTGCAATAAGCTATGTAGAAGTTCCAGATATGAATGATAATATACCAGCAGTTCTTTCTGTTATGCAGTTCATATATGACAATATTATGTATGCAGAGCTTAATACAAAAAGCGATTATTGTCAGGTATGCGGTTATACAGGACAGATACAGATTATAAACGATGATGATGGAAAGCTTATATGGGAATGCCCTAATTGTGGCAACCGTAATCAGGATAAGATGAATGTTGCAAGAAGAACATGCGGTTATATTGGAACACAGTTCTGGAATCAGGGACGTACACAGGAGATTAAGGAAAGTGCTTCATCTTTAATATTTAACAGTATATTAAAAGCCAGCCGGAATAATATCCGGCTGGCTTTTTGGTGTATTATTCATCAAATATACTAACGATTTCACCGTCCATAATTTTATTCATATTCTTAACGGCACAGAAATTACCGCACATAGAGCAGGTATCTTCTTTTTCTGGCTTGGCTTCCTGTCTGTAGCGTCTTGCTTTTTCTGGGTCTATGGCAGCATCAAATTGTGCATCCCAGTCAAGTACACGTCTTGCTTTATCCATCTTTAAATCCCAGTCGATTGCACCGGGAACACCTTTTGCAATATCAGCAGCGTGAGCTGCAATTCTTGCTGCAATAATTCCTTCTTTAACATCATTTAAGTCAGGAAGACGAAGATGTTCAGCAGGAGTTACATAGCAGAGGAAAGAAGCACCATATGTAGCAGCGATAGCACCACCGATAGCAGAAGTTATATGGTCATAGCCAGGTGCAATATCTGTAACAAGAGGTCCAAGTACATAGAAAGGAGCACCCTTGCATATGGTTTTTTGGATTTCCATATTAGCCTGAATCTGGTTGATTGGCATATGTCCAGGTCCTTCAATCATAACCTGAACGTCCTTTTCCCACGCACGTCTTGTAAGTTCACCTAGAGTAACAAGCTCCTCAATCTGTGATATATCAGAGGCATCCATAATACAGCCAGGCCTGCAGGCATCACCAAGACTCATAGTAACGTCATATTCACGGCATATATCAAGTACTTCGTCATAGTATTCAAAAAATGGATTTTCATTGCCTGTCATTTCCATCCACGCATAGATGATTGAACCGCCTCTTGATACAATGTTCATAAGACGTTTGTCGGCTCTGAATTTCTTAGCTGTAGCTTTGTTAATTCCACAATGGATAGTCATAAAGTCGACACCATCTTCAGCGTGCATTCTTACAATATCAAGCCATTCCTTAGCAGTAATTTCCTTAAGAGCCTTGTGATAATATACAACGGCATCATATATTGGAACAGTACCGATGATTGCTGGACATTCAGTAGTGAGCTTTCTTCTGAACTTCTGTGTGTCCCCAAATGAACTTAAATCCATTATGGCCTCAGCACCCATTTTTACTGCATTATTTACCTTATCAAGTTCCATATCAAGGTCAACACAGTCTCTTGAAGTACCAAGATTGACGTTAATTTTAGTACGAAGCATAGAGCCTATTCCGTTAGGGTCAAGGCATTTGTGATTTTTGTTAGCTGGTATAATAACCTGTCCACAGGCTACGAGTTTTACAAGTTCATTAATATCCATGTGTTCTTTAGCTGCAACACATTCCATTTCTTTAGTGATAATGCCTTTTCTGGCGGCATCCATCTGTGTTGTGTATTCCATAAGTATCCTCCATTTCCACACATAATACAAAATAAAAATTCATAATAAGTATTGGTGCTTTCGTGTAATGTATTAATTAGGGAACTGACTGGAAGAATTAGGAAGATGAATATTTATACAGATAAAAAAATAGAACGTAACATAAAATTATAATATCTGCATTTAATTTAACATCATATATTTGATTAAAATGACTAGAGAATAATAATCTTCCTACGGTGGCATTATCCACATCAGGTATATGGGTCGGAACCGGATTCCCTCTCAGCCAGGCAAAAGCCTTCTGCTCCCCAGTTAATATCTTATGATTGATAGTATAACATCTGCCCGATAAAAGTCAATCTTATGTAAAGACTTTTATCGGGCAGGTTATAATAATATTATTGTTAGTCTGTTATAGACTGCTGCTGGCTTTCAGCTTCGCACTTTGCTTCTGTATTTCTTTCTGGCAGAATGTAAAGCATAAAATACATAAATGCCATAAGAACGATACCTCCGATAACATCATATACAGAGTGTTGTTTTAAGAATATTGTTGACAGGCATATAAGTATACATAATATAAGTGAAGCATTGACAATATATTTGTGCTCTTTAAGTGCCTTACACTTTGAAAGGGCAGTGTGGACGGCAATTGAATTATATACATGTATGCTTGGAAATACGTTGGTTGTCGTATCGGTAGCATAGAGTACAGCAACAAGCTTTCCAAATATATTATCAGGGATGTTATCAGGTCTTAATGTTAGACCATTAGGGTATATCATACATATAAACATAGATACCGACATACCGATAATAAGTGAAAGAGCAAATCTTATAAATTCTTTATTGTCTGCTTTCAGAACCATATATATGCATGAAGCAGCTATATAGACAAACCATAAAAGATAAGGGATTATAAATATCTCAAGGAAAGGTATATAGCTGTCGATTGTTCCGTTTAATATGTGAATTCCGGGATAATCCATAGTTATTTTATGCTCAAGATAAAAGAACCAGGGAAGATATATAAAAGCGTAAAGTGCAAAAAGCAGACGCCACCATATTTTTTTAAATGTTTTCATCATAACCTTCATTTCCAGCAGATAACCGCTATAATAAATAATATTAAGATGTTAGCATTGTTTCTAATCAAAAGCAATAGCAATTTGATTATGTGTTTACAAAGTTATAGATTTTTAATATAATATTTTGTTGTGATTTAATATTTAATAAAAAATTATTATAATAGTTAGAAAATGTTTGTAAAGTAAGTGATGGATTGGTATACAATTATGTTGTAGATGTCCGGATATATTAACGGCTGTCACTTAATTATATGATATGAATTGGAGAAAAATATGCTTAAATTAAGCCATATAAAAAAGAGCTATAAGAAGAATGAAGTTCTTACAGATATATCCTTTACATTTGAGGAGGGACAGATATATCCTATACTTGGTGGACCGGGAGCTGGAAGAACAACATTATTTGAGTGTATATGTGGAGATATATCTGTTGATGACGGAAGTATAGTTACAATTGATAAGTGTAAATATTTTTATGCGGCAAAGCAGAGTGTTCTTCCTGTATACATAACAGGTTATGAGTTTATAAGTATGCTTTGTGATATGGAGAGAGACGATCCTGAGCCAGAGGATATATTTGACAGAATTGGGTTCAGTGTTGCCAAGAGAGATGAGCTTATAGCGGATTATACATTTGAGGAGAAGAAGCTTTTACAGCTTGCCTGTATTCTTGTAATAAGACCTTATGTTGTGCTTTTTGATGAGCCACTTGATTATTGCAGTGAAGAATACATTAATAAGTTTATCGAAGTTATTAATACAATAAAAGAAGGCAGGATAATACTTATCTCAACAGGACTTCTAGAGATTTCCAAGAGGATAAGTGAGGATACGCTAGTCTTAAATAACGGAGAATTTAATCACATAGATAAAAAGACTATGGAAATTCCAGAGATAAGGAAGGCAGTTTTAGATATATTAGGGGAGACAGACAATGAGATTATTTAGGAAGCTGTTTGCTGAGAAGATTTTAAGGTTTTATGAGGGTACTAATGCAGGTATAAGATATATAAGTAATGCACCACTTATAGGCAGATGTGTTAAAGAGAATACATTTGCAGAGAATTCCAAGGCGAGATTATTTGTTGGAATTATGGCACAGTTATTTATGGTTTTATGGGAATTTATAAAGAAGTTTGCATATGTATTTATTCTTATATATATACCATATGTGCTTATAGGTCTTGAGTGTCCATTGATTAAGGCCAATCAGGAGCTTACAATTATATATATGTTTGTTATGCTTTCGGTTATATGCGGAAGTCTTTCTAACAACATATTATTTACTATAGGTGACAGGGATTACCTTATGATAAGAGTTATGTCAATAAGTCCATATATGAATTTTTTAGGAAAGCTTCTTTATAAGATGGCTGCTGAATTCATATTTTATTTTATTATTCTTAATATATTCGGCGTTTCGTGGTTTCATTCGCTTATGCTCTGTATGCTTACGATATGCGTAAGACCTATAGGTGAGATGTTTGCGATTATGTCTTTTGATCATTTTATATGGGTATATGAGAATAGAAGTGTGTTTAATGGAACTGTTATGGCGGTATGTGTTTTACTTGCGTATGGTGTGCCATTTTTTGTAAGACGACTTTCCCATAACTGGCTCTATGCAGTACATCCTTTTGTGGTGCTGGTATTTTTCCTTGCAGGAGCTGGTGCAATGTATTTCTTATGGTGGTATAAGTATTACAGAAAGATTGTCAGAGAGGCTATGCATTTAAAACACGAGAGCTGATTAGGATGATGGAGAACGAATATGAAGAAAAAGAACAGAGAAAAGTTAAGATTGATTACATTAAGGGTATGTATAGGGATTCTTTGTGCTTTTGTTATAGCTGTATTCATACGTTCGTATTATTACAGAAGCAAGGAAAGTAATCTTGATATTAAGTCAAGGTATACTTTCACGGTGGATATAGATGCTTACGGGGATGTTATTGATGAGCAGTATCAGACAAGGGCAGCTACATATGATGATTCTAATGTCATAAATACGATGCCTGATGTATCACAGGTTAAGACAGAAACAGTGGCCAGGACGTGGCTTAATGAGTATGTTAATCAGTATATGAATGAGTATCTTCCGTATAATAAGTCAGTTAAGAGGATGACAATAGATGATATTAATGTATTGAATGAAGATGAACATACAGCGTTAATAAGTTTTTCGGTAATTCTTAAAAATGCTGCTTCTGATTATTTTCTTTCGTGGGACGGAGTTACTGATGATGACAGATTGAAATGTGAGTGGGTTGTATCTTACTATATTGATGCACATACTGACAACACTGCTACGGTGTATGTTACATCAGCATTAAGTCCGGAAGAATACGGAATAGCACAGTACAATGAGAAGGCAGCCCTGGCAGCAGATAGCGAGAACAAGACCAATGCTTCTACAGACCTGCTTGCAAGATATGTTATAAGAGATGATATATTGAGTGTAACTTATGATGATGGTGAGCATTATGCAACTGTTCCAGTAGATGTTGAAAATCTTATGTATGAAAGCGGAAGTACAAGCACGTTGAAGGATGGAAGTTATCTTATAACTACATCAAAGACTGCATTTTTATTTGGCGGCAGGATGGGAAGTTCTAAGAAAGTACCGGTAACTCTTATATATTCTGATGATAAAGGTGTTAACTGGACCAGCTGTGAACTTGATAATATATATAACGCAGAAGATTACTATGTTGATTTCTTTGATGAGAATAAGGGTGTTATTGTATGTGGTTATGCCAGGACTGATAATGAAAAGGAGTCTTACAGGATATACCAGACAGCTAATGGTGGCGAGACGTGGACAACAGTTGGAAGCGGTCCTGCTAATTATATATTAAAAGGTGTTATGTATGTGGACGAAAATGTTGGATTTTTCTGCTACAATTATGCAGAAGGAATGGACGGCAATCTTTATATGACTAAAGATGGCGGCAAGACATTTTCTAAAGTGACACTTCCAGAACAGGAGCTTGACAGTACAGCCAAGTCATCAACGGCTTCAAGCACGGTAGCTGATGATGAGTTAAGATGGAATGATGTATACAAGGAAGCGTTAGTTCCTACAGTTGATGGTAAAGGTATTATAACTGTATATCTTACACAGGGTTCTAATGGAACTTATAATGATGGCAAGACGGCGGCTAAGTATCAGTCATCTGATAAAGGTGATACATGGGTGTTCGTAAGCCAGCTTGAGATTACGCAGAATAATAATAAGCATAATTGACTTTTTGCTTGAATTATTATTCATTATATGATAATATTTATGGAGTTTAAGAAAAAAAGACATTTTTGTGTCTTTTTTTTTGCGCAAAAGTCAATTGAAACTATATAAAGACTATTAACAGTTGTGGTTTGCGCACTATAATCAATTTAATATACGAAAGGGAATAGGTGGCATTCATGAAAGCATTTTTAATACTTGAAGATGGAACAGTATTTAAGGGAACAAGTATTGGTTCCACTCGCGAAGTCATTAGCGAAATAGTTTTTAATACTTCGATGACAGGATATCTGGAGGTGTTAACTGATCCTTCATATGCAGGACAGGCAGTTACAATGACATATCCTCTGATTGGCAACTATGGCGTCTGCTATAAAGATATGGAGTCTGAAAAAGCATGGCCAGATGGATTTATTGTGAGAGAATTATCAAGGATGCCAAGTAACTTCAGAAATGAAGCTCCTATACAGAAGTTCCTTTTAGATAATGATATACCAGGTATCTGTGGAATAGATACAAGAGCCCTTACTAAGATATTAAGAGAAAAGGGTACTATGAACGGAATGATTACAACTAACGAAAACTATAATCTTGATGAAGTACTTCCTAAGATTAAGGAATACAAGGTTGCGGGAGTTGTAAGAAAGGTTACATGCAAGGAAAAGTATGTACTTAACGGAGATGGACCAAGAGTTGCACTTATGGACTTTGGTGCTAAGAAGAATATTGCTAAGTCTCTTAATGACAGAGGCTGTGAGGTTACAGTATATCCAGCGTATACTAAGGCAGAGGAAATCTTAGCTTCTAATCCAGATGGTATTATGTTATCAAATGGTCCTGGAGATCCTAAGGAATGTGTAGAGATAATAGAAGAGATAAAGAAGCTTTATGCAAGCAATGTGCCTATATTTGCCATATGTCTTGGACATCAGCTTATGTCTCTTGCGACAGGTGCTGATACACACAGATTAAAGTATGGACACAGAGGTGCTAACCACCCAGTTAAGGATCTTGCTACTGGAAAGGTATATATATCAACACAGAATCATGGTTATGTTGTAGATGAAGCAACACTTAATCCAGAGGTTGCAGAACCAGCATTTGAAAATGTTAATGATAAGACTAATGAAGGTCTATCTTATAAGGGTAAGAATATATTTACTGTACAGTTCCATCCGGAAGCTTGTGCAGGACCACAGGATACAGCGTATCTTTTTGACAGATTTATGGATATGATGAAGAAGGAGGACTAAGACAATGCCAAAGAATCCTAATATAAAGAAGGTTTTAGTAATCGGTTCAGGTCCAATCGTAATCGGACAGGCAGCAGAATTTGACTATGCAGGTACACAGGCTTGCCGTTCTCTTAAGGAAGAGGGAATAGAAGTATGCCTCGTTAACTCTAACCCAGCGACTATCATGACAGATAAGGATATTGCTGATGAAGTATATATCGAACCTCTTACTGTAGAAGCATTAAAGCAGATTATATTAAAGGAAAAGCCAGACAGCATCTTACCTACACTTGGTGGACAGGCTGGTCTTAACCTTGCTATGGAGATAGCAGAGACAGGTTTCCTTGAAGAGAATAATGTACAGCTTATAGGTACAACTGCACTTACAATTAAGAAGGCAGAAGACAGACTTATGTTCAAGGAAACTATGGAAAAGATAGGTGAACCTTGTGCACCTTCATTAGTTGTTAATGATGTTCCATCTGGTGAAGCATTTGCAGCTAAGATTGGTTATCCGGTTGTTCTTCGTCCTGCTTACACACTTGGTGGAAGCGGCGGTGGTATCGCCCATAACGTAGAAGAATTAAGAGAGATTCTTGAGAATGGTTTAAGACTTTCAAGAGTTGGTGAAGTTCTTGTTGAAAGATGTATATCTGGCTGGAAGGAAATCGAATACGAAGTAATGCGTGACAGCAACGGAACATGCATAACTATATGTAATATGGAAAATATTGACCCAGTTGGTGTACATACAGGTGATAGTATTGTAGTTGCTCCTTCACAGACACTTTCAGATAAAGAATATCAGATGCTTAGAACATCTGCACTTAACATTATAGATGAGCTTGGTATCACAGGTGGATGTAATGTACAGTATGCACTTCATCCAGACAGCTTTGAATACTGCGTTATTGAGGTTAATCCTCGTGTAAGCCGTTCTTCAGCACTTGCTTCTAAGGCTACAGGTTATCCTATCGCCAAGGTTGCAGCTAAGATTGCACTTGGTTATACACTTGATGAGATTAAGAACGCAGTTACAGGAAAGACATATGCAAGTTTTGAGCCAGCACTTGACTACTGTGTAGTTAAGATACCTAGACTTCCATTTGATAAGTTTATCTCTGCAAAGAGAACACTTACAACACAGATGAAGGCTACTGGTGAGGTTATGAGTATATCTGATAACTTCGAGGGTGGTCTTATGAAGGCTATACGTTCACTTGAACAGCATGTTGACAGTCTTATGTCATACGATTTTACAGGACTTACAGACGAGGAACTCTTAGAAGATCTTGCTGTAGTTGATGACAGAAGAATCTGGAAGATAGCAGAAGGTTTAAGAAGAGGCATAGAGCCAGCAGTTATGCATGACATAACAAAGATTGACAGATGGTTTATAGATAAGCTTCAGATTATCGTTGAGATGGAGAATTCTTTAAAGAAAGGTCCTCTTACAGAAGAATTATTAAGAGAGGCTAAGAGAATTGAGTTCCCTGATAATGTTATTGGAGAACTTACAGGACATACAGAAAGAGAAATAAAAGAACTTCGTGATAAGTATGATATTCACGCAGCATTTAAGATGGTTGATACTTGTGCCGCTGAGTTCGCAGCTACAACTCCTTACTACTATTCAGTATATGGCAGTGAGAATGAAGCTGCAGAGACTAAGGATAAGAAGAAAGTTCTTGTACTTGGTTCAGGTCCAATAAGAATTGGACAGGGGATTGAATTTGATTTCTGTTCAGTACATTGTACATGGGCATTTAAGAAAGAGGGTTATGAGACAATTATTATCAATAATAACCCAGAAACAGTATCAACAGACTTTGATATTGCTGATAAACTTTACTTTGAGCCACTTACAGAAGAAGATGTTGAAAGTATTGTAGAATTCGAGAAGCCGGATGGAGCTGTAGTTCAGTTTGGTGGACAGACAGCTATCAAGCTTACAGAAGCTCTTATGAAGATGGGTGTGCCAATTCTTGGAACTAAGGCAGAAGATGTAGATGCTGCTGAGGATAGAGAGTTATTTGATGAAATTCTTGAAAAGACACAGATTCCTAGAGCAAAAGGACAGACAGTATTCACTGTTGAGGAAGCCCTTAAAGCTGCTAATGAACTTGGTTATCCTGTTCTTGTACGTCCTTCATATGTACTTGGTGGACAAGGTATGCAGATTGCTGTATCTGATGAAGATGTAGTGGAATTTATGGGAATTATCAACAGAATTAAGCAGGATCACCCAATCCTTGTAGATAAGTACCTTATGGGTAAGGAAATCGAAGTAGATGCCGTATGCGATGGCGAAGATATTCTTATTCCTGGTATTATGGAACACATTGAAAGAGCTGGTATTCATTCAGGAGATAGTATTTCAGTATATCCAGCTAAGTCAATCTCTCCAAAGATAACTGAAATGATTGCTGATTACACAGGAAGACTTGCGAGAGCACTTCATGTAAAGGGTATGATTAATATCCAGTTTATTGTATACAACGATCAGGTATATGTAATTGAAGTAAATCCACGTTCAAGCCGTACAGTACCATATATCAGCAAGGTTACTGGTATTCCTATTGTTAAGCTTGCAACTAAGGTTATTACAGGAGCTAAGATAAGAGATTTAGGTTATGAGCCAGGTCTTCAGAAGGCTGCTGATTACTATGCAATCAAGATGCCAGTATTCTCGTTCGAGAAGATCAGAGGTGCTGATATAAGCCTTGGACCAGAAATGAAGTCTACAGGTGAGTGCCTTGGTATATCTAAGAGCTTTGATGAAGCACTTTACAAGGCATTTGAGGGAGCTGGAATAAGACTTCCAAAGCATAAGCAGATTATTATGACTCTTGCAGATAAGGATAAGCAGGACGGTATTGATATAGCACAGAGATTTGAAGCACTTGGATACAAGATATATGCTTCAAGAGGTACAGCTAAGGTTCTTAAAGAAAATGGCGTACACGCTATTCAGGTTAATAAGATTGGACAGGAAGCTCCAACACTCCTTGACCTTATATTAGAGCATAAGATTGATCTTGTTATTGATACACCAGAAAATGGTATTGAGAGAGCAAAGGATGGTTTCCTTATAAGAAGATATGCTATCGAGACAGGCGTTCACTGCCTTACAAGTCTTGATACAGCTCACGCACTTATCTCAAGTCTTGAGCATGCATTTAATAATCAGGAACTTTCAATAGTAGATATTGCTACAATTGATAACAGAGGTTAATTGAATTAATGCAAATAGTATAATTATGCAGAGTGATATATATATAATGAGCACAAATGTGCTCATCTTAAAAGTTCCTTGCGGAACTTTATATGTTTTGAAAAGCTGCGAATCGTTATATAATGAGCACAAATGTGCTCATCCTAAAAGCTACGCAAAAATTGTGATATAATGTTTATATAATACATTTTATAAGTAATATTATAGTCCTCCAGAAGCTAAGTAAGGCGAATGTGCCTTAAAAGCTTTTGGGGGACTTTTATAATCAGGGGGATTATGTTAAAATGCTTAATATGTCCTGAATAATATATTTGATAATCAGGGCAAAAAGGAGAATATATGAGATTATTGAATATAGGTGATAAGCTTATTAATCTAAAGAATAAATTGAAGTTAAAAAATGCAGTGTCAATAGCGGCAGCTGTTATGCTTGGTGTAACTTCACTTGCAGGCTGTGGCTTTGTGTCTAACCCGGTTGAATATATGAGCCAGGCAGATAATGAGAATGGTACGGTTAGCGATAACACTGATAAGATAACAGATAATAGTGGAAATAATGCGGGCGGTATGAAAGATAACAGCTCTGATGCCGGAAGTATTGTTAATGGCAGCGACAATAGTAATGGTAATAACCAGACCAGTGGTAAGCGAAAGGTTTGTATTGTTGGGACATATGGAAGTGTGAGCGAGCTTGTTAATACAGCAGATTATGAGGATAAAATAGATATTGAATTAATTCAGGAAAATAAAGATTTTGATGAAACAAAGGATTTAATATCATTGGCTTCTAAAGTCCAGGAAATATGTAGTGGTGATGCGGATATAGTTATCGTATCGGCGAGGAAAAGATTTGCAGACCAGATCAGATATTTTCTTACTTATACAATAGATACAGATAAGAGTATATATGTTGTTGAGGAAGATAATAACAATTATAAGACAGAAATAGCTGATATTGTTGATAATAAAGCGAATAAGGTTAATGATAGTGCAAAACATCATTTTGACGTGACAGGGATTAAGGATATGGGCTATGTCGGTATGGTTAATGATTATATAGGCAATGATGTGTATACAGCACAGAAAATAATGGCTTCATATGAGTCTGTAGTAGTAGTCAGCGATACTGCTGACGGAAGTCTGTCGCCAGCAATGACACAGCTTGTAAAAGATGTATCAGGTTATATTAAGGTAATTGTTGTTAATAATTCTGGCAGTGAATATGACTATGCGGCTGATGGTTTAAATGTCATCACAGCACAGACAATGACAAGCTGGCAGGCAAGAATAATGGCAATGTTATGTCTTACAGATAAGAATATAACTGACTGGCAGGAGTTCTTTAATTAATGGCAGTTGTGAAGCTGTAATGTGGCAGTGCAATTTGCAGATGCGGTATATTACATAATTCGTGCAGTTATATCAGGGCAGCTGAATTAAATAAAACAGAGTAAAGATTTTGTGAGTTGAATCATTAAATAAAGTTGAATTGATAATTGTACACAAATATGTTACTATTATACATATGATGCAATTCGGAAAGGGTATATATATTATGAATCAGACAAAAATACAGGACGTAATAAGACATATCAGCAAAGATGAAGACTACGGCGTAGATATGATGGAGAAGCTTTCTTTAGCTGATGCAGTAGAGGTTATGGCTGTTGTACTGCCATCTTTAAAGAAAAGAGCCAAGGAGATGGGCAATACTAACGATTTAGCATATTTTGGAAGAATTGAAGAGATATATGCAAAGGTTATAGCTGATAAATTAAGAAAAGAGGAACATTTATGGGTTGTATATTCAAGTACAACATCGTACCCATATATGGTAGACAGTGATTTATTTGTTCTTTTTAATCCTAAGAATTCTTCACTTATTGAGAAAAAGCTTAAGCTCAGTGGTTACGAGGTATCAGTTGGTGTTGAGAATAATGATGCGTTTGCTATGGAGTTATGCCATATGTATCGTAATGGATATAAGAATATAAGACTTACAGATGGCGACAAGCTTGAATATGTAATACCAAGAGAAGCATTTGGAACATATGATGAGTTCTTTAGGGATGATTATGTGACTAACCCAGGTTTACAGAATACAATGATTTCTTATTTTCAGGAAGAATACAGACAAAGATACAATAAAAGAGCTTCTTGATAAGAGAGAAAATGCTATGTTAAATGCTATGGTTAATTCTGAATATATGGTTCCATGTGTTAAGGAGGAGACAGAGGAAGAAGTATCTATAGCACATCATTTTATTGATGTTACAGACAGGGTTAAGCATAAGGAAGACGAGCAGGTTATAGCAATACCGGCATTTACAGATGGTTTTGAGATGGACAAATGCTATAAGGGACAGTATGAGAATATGCTCTATACATATAAGGAACTTGTTGAGGCTATAGACGAGCTTGGAGCTTCAGGAGCAATATTTAATCCACTTGGAATAAGTTATTATATTCCACTTGAAACACTTAAGAAAATAGAAAAAGATTTCAATAAATAGAATAATATGTAAGCCTGCTTGTATCGGGTTTTATGATTGTATCACAATTATGTGATATATTGTAAGATGTGATACTGGCAGGCTTTTTATGTAATAGGGAAATCTAATTAATTTAATTCATTATACATAAAAAGTCCTATATACAGGTTCGTACTGCAGTGCAAATATAGGCACCTATAATGAAAAATACTTATGTAAAAATACTTTTACAAAATTACTTTATGAAAGTGTTGGCAAATTACTTGTAATGATGTAAACTTAGATTAACTTAAGAAATATTATGTATGATTATGGAGGTAATGTTTATGTGGTTAGCTGATTTGGGCAATGGAAATTATAGGAATCCGATACTTTATGCAGATTATTCTGACCCTGATGCTATAAGAGTGGGAGAAGATTATTTTATGGTAGCATCAAGCTTTTCTAATTCGCCAGCACTTCCAATATTACATTCAAAAGATTTAGTGAATTGGAAGGTTGTTAATTATTGCTTGAAACACATTCCGGAATTCAGATATAACAATCCGCTGCACGGATGTGGTGTGTGGGCACCATCTATAAGATACCACGAGGGTACATATTATGTATGTTTTCCAATGCCAGATGAGGGAATATATATGACAACAACCAAAGATCCGTTTGGTGAATGGAGCGAGCCTGTTAATATAAGACCAGGTGCAGGCTGGATTGACCCTTGTCCATTCTGGGATGATGACGGTAATGCTTATCTTGTGGCAGGTGTTGCAAAGAGCAGAATTGGATATAAGAGTGTTCTTCATATAGTAAGAATGAGACCAGACGGTATGGGGATATTTGGAGATGAAGTAAAGATATTTGATGGTAATGAGAATGATCAGATAACAATAGAAGGACCTAAAATGTATAAACGTAACGGATATTATTATATATTTGCACCAGCAGGCGGGTGTTAAGACCGGCTGGCAGACAATACTCCGTTCCAAAAATCCATTTGGACCATATGAATATAAGGTTGTATTAAGACAGGGTGACTCTCCAGTCAACGGACCTCATCAGGGTGCGTGGGTAGATACAATTACTGGTGAGGACTGGTTCTTACATTTTCAAGATGTGTATGCCGCAGGCAGAATAACACATTTACAGCCAATGCATTGGGAAAATGACTGGCCAATAATTGGTGTTAATAAAGAGGGCAATGATTACGGTGAACCAGTTATGCAATATGTAAAGCCCAATATTGGAAAGACAGCAGAGGAGTTTAAGGACACAGATAAATATCCAGTATGTGAGCCAGACACAACAGATGAATTTGATACCGACAAGATGATGTTACAGTGGCAGTGGAATTCTAATTATGATGACAGCTGGTATGTGACTAAGACAGATGCCTATGGAAAGAAAACACCAGACGGCTCATATATAAGACTTAATGCACTTGCATCAACACCTCTTAGACCAGTGAGCGATTACAGAAATCTTCTCTTACAGAAATGGCCTGCACCTGAATTTGAGTGTGTTACTAAAATGTGCGTGAATGGTCTTGAAAATGGAGACTATGCCGGAATTGTGTCATTAGGCGTGGAATATGGAGCAGTTGGAATTGTCAAGAATTTCGGGGAATATGCAATAAGGACAGTCAGAGGCACCCAGAGCTTTGATTGTGAGGCGGCATATTCTAAGGAAGATTTTAAGGACTATCCTATAGCTAAGGATACATTTGCTGATAAGGAAAAGACTGTATATTTAAGATATACTGTTAAGAGAACAGGAACTAAGGATACCAAGGAAATGGCACTGGCTGTTAAAAATGTTCCTGTAGAAGAGGTGACTTTGGAGATAAGCTTTGATGGAAAGGCTTATGAGAAGCAGGTGAGCTTTACAGCAAAGGCAGGACGCTGGGTTGGCGTTAAGAATGGAATGTTTGTTAATCATAATAATGAGATTAAGAATGAGAATCAGGGGGATGGATTTGTGACGGTTGATTATATCAGATATAGATGTATAGACAACGGGAGATTGGATTAAATTAACATAAGTAACAAAGACACGCTTTCGCTGAGTGTCGCTATCAGCGGTACTAAAGTGCTAAAGTACATCACTTAAGTGCCGGAGGTTCTCCAACTTACAGGGACACATTGGGAGGATTGTTATGGAGTGTGTATTTTAGTAGTTGGAGATGTTTAATTAAATAGTTATGAAGAGTGTGTATTTTGCTGTAGTGGCGGAGGACACACTTTTTTGTGGGAAGGTTTGGAAGCTGACATTAGAATATTTATGAGAATTTTGCTTGCATTGGAGAGCAGGGTGGTATATAGTATCTTAAATGATAAATTTTATGAGATTTGAGTATAAATATTGCGATTTAAGGAAGTACTATGATGGTTAATTTAATAAGAAAGCAGTCGCCTGCAAGAATAATAGCGTTTGGGTTTATATTTGTGATTATAGCAGGGTCAGTGCTTTTGTCTTTGCCGTTTAGTGTTAGGGATGGTGTTGATTTAAAATACACGGATGCTTTGTATACATCAACGAGTGCAGTATGTGTAACGGGGCTTGTGGTGGTTGACTCATATGACACATTTACACCTGTGGGGCAATTTATACTAGGGGCACTTATTCAGATAGGTGGTCTTGGTGTGACAACTATGGGTGCCGGAATAATACTTGTTATGGGTAAAAAGGTAGATATAAAAGGACGTACTCTTTTAAAGGAAGCACTGAATATGGATACGGCAAAGGGGCTTGTAAGGCTTATACATAAGATATTTATTGTTACGCTTATATTTGAGGGGGCTGGTGCAATAGCAGGTTTTCTGGTGTTTATAAGAGATTATCCATTTTTTAGGGCATTGGGAATAAGCGTGTTTCATTCGGTAGCGGCGTTTAATAATTCTGGGTTTGATATTCTTGGAAATAACCAGAACCTTATTAATTACAGTGGTAATATAGCACTTAATATTATAACCTGTACGCTTGTATTTTTTGGAGGTATTGGCTTTTTTGTAATATGTGAATTGTGGGAAAAGAGATTTAAGTGGAAGAAATTCTCAATGCACACAAGGATTGTAATATCAGTGAGTATTGTGCTTATTATCGCTGGTGCTCTGCTTCTTAAGATTACAGAAAATATCTCGTGGATGGGAGCATTCTTTATGAGTGTATCAGCCAGAACGGCTGGATTTGCAACATATTCACTTGGGACATTTTCAAAATCGGGACTACTTGTGATTATAATACTTATGATTATAGGAGCTTCGCCGGGATCTACAGGAGGTGGAATAAAGACAAGCACATTTTTTGTCCTCATACAGGGTGTTAAGTCGGCAGCAACTAATAAGTCGGAGAAAGCATTTCATTATGCAGTACCTAAGGAAGCGTTCAGAAAGGCTTCGGTTATTATGATACTTGCTATGTGTGTTGTGACCGTGGGAGCTTATCTTATGGGAATATTTGAGCCGGATATTGATTTTATTGATATATTATTTGAGGTCGCAAGTGCATTTGGAACGGCAGGGCTTTCAACAGGAATTACACAACAGATAGGAATTGCAGGAAAGCTGTTATCTATTGTTATTATGTACATAGGAAGACTTGGACCGCTTACGATTGCTACATTGTGGCATTTCTCTAAGGGAGAGAGGATTAATTATCCGGAGGGTAATATAACTATAGGGTGATGATTGTGAAATATATGGGGCAACGGACGCTGGGCGGCTGGTAGAAGCAACGAAGACACGTTTGCACTGAGTGTCGCTCGCAGCGGTACTAAAGCGCTAAAGGACAGCGCTTAAGTGCCGGCGGCTCCCCATCGTCTTCTTATGCTTC
>ERZ779743.361-NODE-361-length-17471-cov-2.44476_pt1 | contig 17471 bp, 16 predicted proteins | sample MGYA00511257_ERZ779743 | MGnify/ENA primary metagenome ERZ779743 (study PRJEB29588, sample SAMEA2159429) | human gut metagenome | biome: human gut; feature: human-associated habitat; material: faeces | place: Denmark | collected 2008/2010 ...
TGACATAACGCCCTTGGCATCTTCGCCTGCAACTCCTGCTTTTCTTGAACCCTGACAGCCTATTGCTATATAAAATGCTTTATAACCCTGCTTCTTTAATTCATCAATAGTGATGTCCTTACCAACTTCAACACCTGTCTTAATGTCAACGCCCATCTGTCGCATAACATCTATCTCAGCCTCAACAACATCTTTTTCAAGCTTAAATGATGGAATACCATATACAAGCATACCACCAGCCTTCTTGTTCTTCTCAAATACAGTTGGCTTGTAACCCTTCTGTGCAAGGTAGAATGCACACGAAAGTCCAGCAGGTCCGCCACCAATAATAGCAATCTTTTCATCAAAATATCCCTTAGTTGCCGGAACTACAGGTTCTGGTATATAACGTGTATCTGCTTTTAAATCCTGCATTGCAATAAACTTCTTAACTTCATCTATTGCAATAGCTTCATCTATTGTTCCTCTTGTACAGGCATCCTCACACCTTCTGTTACATACATGTCCACATACTGCCGGGAATGGATTATCCTTCTTAATAAGTGCAAGTGCATCCTTGTATCTTCCCTGAGCTGCCATCTTAAGATAGCCCTGAACCGCTATATGTGCTGGACAGGCTGTCTTACAAGGTGCTGTACCTGTATCATAACAATTGATACGGTTCTTATCCCTGTAATCTTCTGTCCACATATGTGGTCCCCACTTCTGCTCTGATGGAAGTGGCATTTTAGGATACTTAATCTCGCTTCCGTCCTTAGTACATAACTTCTGTCCAAGCTTTACAGCTCCTGCCGGACAGTATTCAACACACTTGCCACAGGCTACACAGTTCTCTTTAGTTACCTTGGCAACATATGCCGAACGTGACATATTAGGTGTGTTAAATAACTGCGATGTTCTAAGTGCATAACAGACATTAACATTACAGTTACATATAGCAAATATCTTGTCCTGTCCGTCAATATTAGTAATCTGGTGAACAAAACCATTGTCTTCAGCCTTCTTGAATATCTCAAGTGCTTCTTCCTTAGTGATATAATGACCGCCCTTGCCTGTTTCAACAACATAATCAGCCATATCACCAACAGCTATACACCAATCCTCTGGATCATCTGCACAGCCTTCATCATAAGTCTTTCTTGACTTACGGCATGAACATGGGCTTGCTGCATATTTGCCATCATACTTATCAAGCCAGTATGATATCTTCTCTAAAGATATTGCCTCGTTATTCATATCAATAGCTTTCTCTACCGGAATAACGTGCATACCAATTCCTGCACCCCCTGGTGGCACCATAGGAGTAATCTTTTCCAATGGAAGACGGCTCATTCTCTCAAAAAAACGTCCCATCTCTGGATGTTCTTCAAGAACTGTGGAATTCATATTAGTAAATTCAGCACTTCCTGGTACGAACATTGGAAGAACATACTGCTTCTCGTGCTGTGGATTTTCCCAGTTATATTCCAAAAGACCATTAAAAGACATCTGCTCAAGCTGCTTTTCAAGTTCTTTCTCGTCCATTCCTGTAATCTGCACCATCTGCTTAAGTGTCTTAGGTTTACGGACACCCATTTTTAATGCTATATTGGCCTGTTCATCTGTACATATTGGTGCAAGTCCCCAGTATTCCGGACTATCTGCTGTTAATTTCTCAAAGCCAAGCTTAATTGGCACTCTGTCTGTTATCATCTTGCCAAGCTTAAGTATTGGCTCTCTTACCGGAAGTTCCGGATGAGGATTTTTAAATTCTTCTTTACCCATAAATTGTCCTTTCCACCTTATAAAGGCTTTTATCTTCGTTGCTCACGTTAAATAATTATGCTTACCGTGGTTACGCTTCTTTCCATTCCATAACCTGGTTCTTTAACCAGTCTGTCCATTCTAATATTCCTTCACCCGTCTTGGCACTAACAGGTATCACCTTAGCATCAGGATTTCTTCTTCTGATATATTCCCTGCACTGTTCAATATCAAAATCAAAATATTCCATAACATCAATCTTATTGATAAGCACAACATCACACACTGAAAACATAAGGGGATATTTAAGTGGTTTATCATCACCCTCTGGCACTGAAAGAATCATAACATTCTTTACTGCACCTGTATCAAACTCCGCCGGACAGACAAGATTTCCGACATTCTCAAGAACTACCAGATCAATATCACTATCGTCAAGCTCATCAATTCCCTGTCTTGTCATATCAGCATCAAGATGACACATTCCACCAGTATGAAGCTGTATTGCTTTAGCACCTGTCTCAGCAATTGTTATTGCATCAACATCTGAATCAATATCAGCCTCCATAACGCCTATTCTTAAGTCATCTTTCAACTGTTCAATCGTTCTTGTAAGAGTTGTTGTCTTTCCTGCCCCCGGTGATGACATAAGATTTAAAAGAAATACACCTTTATCTTTTAAATCTTTTCTTAAAAGAGCGGCACGTTCATCGTTGCTTTCAAACACGCTTTTTTTCACTTCAATAACCCTAACGTCCTTCACTGCTAACCTCCCTGATTTAATATGAGCTAATAAAGCTGTTCACATATGCCAAGCCATAACAATAGCTTATTACATACTATGTGAATATTTAATTGTCAATAAAAGTCTGACTAAATTATGCCGTAATCAGTCCCTGCTTTTATGCGTATTGCACTATGATAGCAATATGTTAAAAAAATGTCAATTATCAATTCACGAAATCAAGCTTTATCATAATAATATTATTATATATGTTTTAAAATAAAAAAAACAGTGTTATTGATAAAATGCAATCATTGAATGTTACCATTAATTACATTTATCTAAAACACTGGATAAAATATATTATTTAATCAAACAGGATTTCTCTGATTAAAATCAAAGCACTGACAGATAATTGTCCATCTGCTCTGACATTGCAGTGTAGTCCTCATTCATAGCCGCTGCTATCTCTCCGTAAAGAAGCTTTCTTGCTGTTGCAAGCATACGGTTATCTGCCGACTTCATTCTCCTTAACTCCTTTGCTCTGTCATTCTTTATGTTAAACAAAGCTCTTACAAGGTGCATAAGCTGTATAACGTCCTGTGATTTAACCATCTCGTCATACCTGGATGGGTGAATCTTTTCATTGAGTGCCTCATCCTTCTTACAATTCTTAGCACGGTCAATAAGCTTGATACAGGTATCCTTGCCAATTATGCTCCTAATCATAACTTTGTTATTCTCAACTGGCGAATATATAATACCTTTAGTGTCATATACAGGCTGAAGAAAATAATAATCTTTGTCAATTCCCTTTATAGGTGGTCTGCCTATCTGTTCAATCTCACATACACCTACAACTCCATAAACAACTTTTTCATTAACTTCAAACATATAACTCCTCATTTCTGTGTACTTTACTTTACCAACTTGGGTATTATTATACATCAATTCGACAATTTTTTCAAAATGTTTTCTTTTAAAATTCTTTATAAAGAACAAAAAAGAACTGTGGCATCATACATACACCACAGTCCTTTAACATTATGTATCAATTGGAATTAATAGAGATTAACACGTCCTGCAACATTGCCGTTAGCAACATAGTAACATGCATTATCTTCTGGCTTTAAGTACATTTTCAGTTCCTTAATCTCTACATTCTGTTCCTTAGCATCTTCAACTATTCTTGCAACAAGAGTTTCCTCATCAACCTGTTTATTAGCATACTGGAAGAATAACTCCTTATCAAAAGTATTCTTAGCTGCCTTAGTTGTCTTTCTAATGGCTGGCTTCTTTGCCTTTACTTCCTTAACAGCCTTAGCTGCTGTCTTAGTTGTCTTAGCTGCTGCTTTAGAAGCTGTCTTTTTAACTGCTGCCTTCTTAGCTGTGACTGCTGTCTTAACTTCTGCCTCTACACTCTTTGCTGTTGCCTTTACATCAGCTTCAACCTTCTTGGCTGCTTCCTTAGTTTCCCCGGCTGCCTTCTTTACTGTCTCAACAGTCTTAGCTGCTTCTTTCTTAGTTTCCTTAACAGTTCCTTTTGCTGCTGCCTTTGCAGGTGTCTTTCTTGTAGTGGTCTTCTTAACATCTGCACTCTTTGCTGTCTTAACTTCTGTCTTAGCCTCGTTACCAAAAATGTCCTTAGTTTCCATGATCAAATCCTCCATAAATTAATCATTACAAGTTAAAAAGTTCCTAATTGCATCGGTGGCATTACTCTCATCACTGCCAGTAGCTGTAACTTTAACCTCGATGCCTTCCTTTAATCCAAATGCCATAATCCCCATAAGACTTTTTGCATTAATGTTTTTTCCTTCGCCCTCAATCTCAATATGACTGTCAAACTTACATGCTATCTGAACTAATTCAGCTATTGGATTCTTATGTGCTTTGTTAATGTCTGCAACCTTAACCAATTCTGTCATCGTTAACATCCACCTATCCTTCATAAATTAATTACATTTGTAGAATATACCTCATATACCCTAATAAGTCAAGACCTGCTTAAATATTCTTATCGTTGTATCCCATATGATATAGTTCATTCATCTGCTCATCAAACTTATCTGTAACCTCATAATCAGACGTTATTGCAATTAACTGCTGTATCTTCTTATCGTCAGTCTGGATAGCTGAAATACCACTTATAACCTTATCATACACGCTTTTTAATTCAGTTATTGTGCCTTCTGGTTCAACACCCTCCTGACTTGTTAAAATACCAAGTGCATACGCACATTCATAATTTCCTGTCATTCTGGCATTATCATATCTGCATTTTGTCTGTATCGCTGTTCTTACAAGACTAACAACCATATTTACTCATTCATCTCCTTCTTGAAAGAGCTTATATATTCTTTGATAACATTTTCATCATAATTATTCTCTTTCATAAGAGTGATAAAATGTGAACCAACAATTGCACCATCAATAATATCCTCAAGTGGCTCTACGTCCCCGGCTGTTCTTATTCCAAATCCCATCATAACCGGAACAGGGCTGTTCTTCTTAACTTCCAAAAGATACTCTCTTATCTGCTTATGGAAATTAGCACCATTACCTGTAACACCCATCTGTGATACACAGTATACAAAGCCTCTTGCATTATTAACAATCATAGGTATACGCTGCTTAGATACCGGTGATACGAGCTGTATAAGAATTGGTGCAGCCTCATTTTCTGCAAGCACTGCATTAATCTCTTTCTGCTCCTCATATGGAAGGTCTGGTATAATAAGACCGTCCACTCCGCACTCTGCACACATTTCGACAAATTCTTCAAGTCCGTAATGGTAAACTGTATTATAGTACATCATAAACACTACAGGTGTAGTAAGTCCTTCTTTTCTTACCTCTTTCATAAGTGTAAATATCTTTGTTAAGGTTGCACCCTTCTGTATTGCTTCATAAGATGCTGCTTGAATAACCGGTCCGTCTGCTACAGGGTCAGAAAATGGTATTCCAAGCTCCATAACATCTATGCCTGCCTCCTGCTGTGCGAACATAATCTTCTTAGTTGTTTCCATATCTGGAAGCCCTGCTGTTGTATATGTGATAAATGCCTTTCTTCCTTCATTCTTTAAGGCTGTCATTTTTTCTTCTATTCTATTCATTATTTATTAGTCTCCTCTCCATTAAGATATTTCTTTACTGTGTGAACGTCCTTATCGCCACGTCCTGAAAGACACATTACTATAATCTTTCCCTTGTATTCTCCCTGTGCCATTTTAAATACGTGGGCAAGTGCGTGGGCACTCTCTATTGCTGGAATAATACCTTCCATCCGGCAGAGTTCCATTAACGCATCCATACACTCAGCATCTGTAATTGATACATATTCTGCTCTTCCTGAGTCTCTTAAATATGCATGTTCCGGACCTACACCAGGATAATCAAGGCCTGCTGATATACTGTGTGCAAGCTTGATATTACCAGCCTCATCCTGTAATAAATATGACTTCATTCCATGAAGAACGCCCGGTTCTCCAAGTGCCATAGCAGAGGCGTGATTTCCTGTATCTATTCCAAGTCCACCTGCCTCAACACCGATAAGCTTTACATCTTTATCATCTATAAAATCAGCAAACATTCCTATTGAATTAGAACCGCCGCCAACACAAGCAACTACTGCATCAGGAAGTCGCCCTTCCTTTTCTAATATCTGCCTTCTTGCCTCTGTTGATATTATTCTTTGGAACTCTTTAACCATTTTAGGATATGGATGAGGACCTACTGCTGAACCGATTATATAAAATGTATCCTCCGCTCTCTCAGCCCACGTTCTTATAGCTTCGTTAGTTGCATCCTTAAGTGTTGCACTTCCTGTCGTTACTGCCTGAACCTTTGCACCAAGCATTTCCATTCTGAATACATTAAGTGACTGCCTTTCTATATCTTCAGCACCCATATATACTGTACATTCCATTCCAAAAAGTGCTGCTCCTGTAGCTGTTGCAACGCCGTGCTGTCCAGCACCTGTCTCAGCTATAACCTTAGTCTTTCCCATTCTCTTAGCAAGAAGTATCTGACCTATAACATTGTTAATCTTATGTGCTCCTGTATGGTTTAAATCTTCTCTTTTAAGATATATCTTAGCACCATACTTCTCGCTTATTCTCTCTGCATAATATAAAGGTGTTTCTCTTCCTACATACTCTTTAAGATAGTACATATATTCTTTTATGAACTGAGGATCTTTAATAGCCTCATCAAATGCCTTCTCTAACTCATTAAGTGTATTCATTAATGATTCAGACACATACTGTCCGCCAAACTCTCCATAATATCTGTTATCCTGCATAATTATTCCTCTTTTCCTTTAATTAAATATTACACCCAGCAAGCTTTGATAAGCTTTTCTGGCTTTATACCATAAATCTACACTGTTAATTATTAACAGCATTTATAAATGCCTTGACTTTACTTTCATCTTTGCCTTTAATAAGCACATCTTCATATTCAACACCAGAGCTTATATCGACAACATCAGGCTGTACGCATTTAACTGCCGCCGCAACATTGCCACTGTTAAGACCTCCTGCAAGAAATAACTTCTTTTCTGTTATCTCAAGCTCTTTAATACTGTTCCAGTCAAACGTCTTACCCGAACCCGGAACACCTGCATCAAGCAGTATTCCAGCAACTTTATCAAGCTTCTGACATTTCTCAACCTGTTCCTTAACTGTATTAATTATGTCGTCAGTTTTATCTGCATTATTGTTATCTGCTATATTAACTGCCCTTATAATCGGAATTGTGTCTGCCTCATATACAGCCTTTTCAAGCGTGCCGTGAATTTGAATATAATCAAAACCTGCTTCCTGTATTTTATACAATTGTTCCACTGTTGGTGATACTGTAACAGCTACAGCTTTTATGTCTGATTTTTTCAATATATCAACTATTATCTTAGCTTCTTTTATTGTTACATCTCTTTTGCTCTTTGGATAAAATACAACAACACCGCCATAATCAGCACCATATTTTATAAGAAGTCCCGCGTCTGCTTCACTTGTAAGCCCGCATATCTTCACTTCAACAGGAGAAGTTATTTTTTTGCCTTTAAAAGCTCCTTATCGTATGTATCTTTAAATTCTCTTATAAGCTCTTTAGGATTAAGTGCTTCCATAAGCACTGTTCCGCAAAGCAACGCATCTGCCCTGCTGTCAGCAAGCGGCTTAACATCTTCACTGCCTTCCACCCCGCTCTCAGATACAAGAATCTTTCCTTCTTCTCTCATCTTAGGTGTCACCATATCTGAAAGCTTCTTAGTCGTATTAAGATTAACTTCAAATGTCTTTAAATTACGGTTATTAATTCCAATAATCTTAACATCAAGATTTATCATACGCTGCATTTCTTCCGCATCGTGAACTTCACACAGCACATCAAGTCCAAGACTGTATGCCAGATCATATAACTTCTTGAATGTCTTATCATCAAGTATTGCGGCTATCAAAAGAATTGCATCTGCACCTATAACTTTAGCTTCATATACCTGGTATTCATCAATTATAAAATCTTTTCTTATAATCGGAAGATTAGTCAGGCTTCTGATCTGCTTAAGATATTCTGTGCTTCCATTAAAATGATCTTCCTCTGTAAGACACGATATAGCATCTGCACTCTCACTATATTGTCTTATTCTTTCAGTCAGGTCTATCTTATTATCCATCTTTCCGTGGCTTGGAGAAGCCTTTTTAAACTCTCCTATTATTGATAAACCCTGCTTTCTTAAGGCATCATAAAAACTTATGCTCTGTCTTTTTAAATTAAGTGCTTCCTGCTTCATATCCTCTTCACTTATAGTATTTTTATGTTCTACAAGTCTTTTCTTCTTATCTTCTACAATAACGTCAAGAATCATATTATCTCCATTTCTACACATTTATTAATCAGATATTGCCATTAACAAAATTCTCTATCATTCTTTTTCCGTGTTCAGTATATATTGATTCAGGGTGAAACTGTAAACCGACAACCGGATATTTCCTATGCTTAACTGCCATAATCTCTCCGTCATCAGTTCTTGCAATTACCTCAAGCTCATCTGGAAGTGTACCCTCTATAATCGCAAGTGAATGATATCTTGCAACCTTTACAGGCGATGGAATTCCTTCAAATATACTGCTTCCATTATGAATAACCTCTGACTGCTTGCCGTGCATTAACTGCCTGGCATATGAAACTGTTGCACCAAATGCAACACCTATGCTCTGATGTCCAAGGCATATGCCAAGTATAGGTTTCTTACCTGTAAAATGCTTTATCACCTCAACACTTATGCCTGCCTCTAAAGGGCTCTTAGGTCCGGGAGATATAACTATTGACTCTGGATCTAACGCTTCAATCTCCTCTATTGTTATCTTGTCATTTCTTACTACCTTTATATCATTGTTAAATATACCTATAAACTGATAAAGATTATATGTAAATGAATCATAATTATCAATTAAAAGAATCATAACTGTTCCTCCTTAACAAGTGTCTTGGCAAGTGCCATAACTTTATTACAACACTCCATATATTCAAGCTCCGGCTTAGAATCTGCTACAATTCCAGCTCCTGCCTGAAGATATACATAGTCACCTTTCTTTATCATAGTTCTTATTGTAATACAGAAATTCATATTACCGCCAAAATCAAGGTAACCTGTTGCTCCTCCATAAAGACCTCGTCTTACAGTTTCCAATTCATCTATAATCTCCATAGCCCTTATCTTAGGTGCTCCGCTTAATGTACCTGCTGGAAGGAATGATGATACAAGGTCAAGAGGATGATATTCTCCATTTCTTCTTCCCTCTACCAACGATACTATATGCATTACGTGTGAGTATCTCTGCACATTCATAAACTTTGAAACTCTCACTGAACCTAACTCACTTATCTTACCACAGTCATTTCTTGCAAGATCAACAAGCATTACATGTTCTGCTCTTTCCTTCTCATCACTAAGAAGCTCATCTTCTAATGCTATATCTTCCTCCTTAGTTCTCCCACGTCTTCTTGTTCCAGCTATAGGACAGGTATATACTTTAGAATCTGTCTGCTTTACTATCATCTCTGGTGAGCTTCCTATTATTTCAAAATCCCCAAAATTATAATAATAAAGGTATGGTGATGGGTTAAGCTTTCTTAACTTCTCGTAAAGATTAAAACCTGTCTGTTTTGTCTTGACTGTCCATCTCTGTGATAATACTGTCTGGAAAATGTGTCCTTCTTTTATATAATTCTTAATCTTCTCAACCTTCTGGCTGTATTCATCTATCGTGTCCGATTTTTTCACAATCTGGCCATCAAGCTCCATATCAATCTCTTCGTTATGATATTTACTAACGCCTTCTCTTGCTGTCTTTATAAGTTCCTCAGCTTCCTTTAATGCTCTTGCTCTGCCTTCTTTGCTATCTTCATCAAGAACTACTGCTGTAAATGTTTCAGCCTCGTGGTCGATTGCTATGAACTTTGAAGCTAACATAAGCTGTATTGTTTCTATGCCTATCTCATCTTCATTATCATCTGGGAGATTCTCTGTATATCTTATATAATCATATCCAAGACTTCCAACAAGTCCTCCCATGAATTCAAGTTCTTCTGCATCTTTTATTATTTCAAATTCATCGAAATATTCCTTTAATCTTACAAGCGGATTACCTTTTCTTACTTCCCTGCTTCCGTCTGATTTAGTAATTACAAGACTGTCCTTATCTGACTGGATAATCTCCTGTGGGTCAACTCCCATAAATGTGTATCTGCCATTTTCCTTATCATTACTCTCCATAAGAAAGCCCTTCTTTTCTCTTCCAAGCCCCTTATAAAGCTCAATAGCTGATTCATTAACAATACTTACTGTCTTTTTGTATGCTTTTAATCTTCTCATACACCAATCCTCACTTCTTATTAATCTTCCTGTCAGATATCAGACTTTTTCTTATCGCTTAAAATTTATTATGTAAAGAGATTCCTATCACACAAAAAAGTCCCCGACAGGACATTCCTGTCAGGGACGATAAATCTCGTGGTGCCACCCTTATTCACAAGTACATTCAACTACATATCATAATATATTATATCACTTATGCTGTGCATATTATATACACATCAAATGCTTTACAAGCCTTTAAGTGAAGCTGAATAATTCATATTACTATTATATGTATATACAGCATATATGCCAATCATATACTGTGTTATAATTATAATATAACTATAAGCTGTTATACATATAATGTTATTAAAATATACTTATCTCATTATCGGATACTATTATATCCTCCCTCTATAACGTGAGGACACGTCACAGACTACTAGGCTGTTATGCTGTTAATCTATGCATCTCCCAAGCCCATTCCTTTATGACTCCCATACCAGCTTTCCATCACCGCCGGCTCTCTGTAATGTTCCTTCATAAAGTACTATCTTGTTCGCAGACTTTAGTGTATTAAAATGTTGAAGTTATGATAGCACTAACTAACCAATACGTCAACCCCAAAAATTAAATTTTTCCACTACATCAATTTTTCCACTTCATCAATATTTCCAATGGGCATTTCTGTATCATTATCTTCTTTTTCTTCCCAGCCCTGTGCATTTTTATTTTTATTATTAGCTGCCTTTTCCTTTGCCTCTTTCTCTGTATTAGGAAGTGCTTTATACTCATCAGACTTTTTGAATTCCTTGTATACATCATCATATGCCGCCATAAGCTCCTTCTTGGCTGGGTCATCCTCACTTATTCTTGACATAGCCTGTGTATATATGTCTGCCGCTTTTTCCTTTGACGTAGCACTTTTAAGTTGTTTCTTTAACGACTCTCTTAATACCTGAACCTTTGCCGCCTTGGCGTAAGTCACAGGGTCATTCTTTCTTAAATACTGCATTTCGTCTGCACTAAGCTTCTTACCTGACTCTAACTTACGGTACAGCTTCTGTACGAATTTCTTTTTTTCTTCTTCACTCATTCCGGTTGTCGGGTCAAATATAGAATCAACCGCTTCCTTTAACTGCAAACCTATTGATAATGTATCAAGCTTTGTGTTCTCATCCTCATTTTCATTTTCGGTGTCATCTTTTCTGTACTTTTTAAAAAGATTATTGATAAGCCTTGTAGTTTTATTAGTGCTTTTGGCTTTATTATTGTTGTACAATGCCATACGGCAGCTATTTACTGCCGAGTTAATCTGTTTATCTTGTGTATTCATACTTACCTCCCTGGACATTCCAAAAAAAGATGGCACTTATAAAAAGTGCCATCCGTAGCGTATATTTAACATCCGTGTTATTATATATTTCATTGGTCAGCCGTATAAGCTTACGGCTTATTATTTACGAATAATATATCGTACAAAATATATAATACCTTAATATTAATACATAAAATAATTATAGCAGAATTTTTTTAAATATAGTCTTTAGCCACTCAAGATTACTTTCCAGGTAATATAATTACAAAAGAATATCTTTAAGCTCTTTAAAGCTGTCTATTACCCCAACATATAAAGAAGGTTCAACTTCACCAAAACCATACTCGGCATATATAAAGTCTATTTCAGCTTCCCTTGCCGCACTGGCATCACCTGCTGTATCACCGACATATACCGGATTGCTAAGATTATTTCTTTCTATAAGTGTTCTGTTGCTTACTGCCTTTGGTGCTCTTGTTCTGCCCCAGCACTCTGTATCACTAAAATATTTTTCAAGCTTATGTGCCTTTATAAATGCTTCAATATATCCGTCCTGACAGTTGCTTACTATATACAATGGATATTTTGTCTTAAGCTCTTTAAGTGTTGCCTCAAGCTCTGGAAATAACACTCCACCCATCTTTTCAAGATATCCATTTTCAAATTCGCACAGCTCGTCCATAAGTGCATTTCTTACTTCTTCCTTCTCATCAGGAAACAGCTTTGCCGCAATATCATACATAGGAAGTCCCATACACTGTCCCAGTTCTTCTATTGTTATAGGCTCTCTTACTATCTCTTTATGTCTGTCTAATATAATATTCCACGCTTCACATATAGGCTTTGATGAGTTCCATAATGTTCCGTCAAGGTCAAATATTATGCTGTCATACTTGTTTTTTAAATCCATATTCTTCTCCATTTTAATCATCATTTCTGTTCCTGCTTTGTGCACATAACGATTTTAATTCATAAGCTTAATTCATAAATTACGCATTTTCAAGACATCTGTCTAACTCTGCAAGTACTCCTTCAAGCTGTTGTTCATTAGTTATATCATATACAATAGAAAAACAATCCTTTGCAAGTGCATATTCCTTATCCTGAAGCATTAACTCTCCAACCCTGTATACAATACCGATCGTCTTGGAGTCCGGGCCCGGCTCAACATTTTCTTTATCAAACATTGCCTGCATTGTGCGGATATCATATTCTTTATCATCCTTAGTTACGCCCTTATCTTTGGCTTCCTTAAGTGCATTTTCTATATAATTAAGCTCTGAATCTGCATTATCTGTGTGGTAATAGATATTACTGTATGTGTAGCACGCCTTTGCCATATCTGTGTTGTATGATGAAAGATAATAAAAGCCCATATTTCTGTAATACCTTGCCATAGTTGCCCTTGTACAGCAAAATCTATATGCCTGCTTAGTGACATCAAGGTATCTTGACATCATATTAAGGTATTTGTAACATTCTGCAAGCCCAAGATATGAATCCAAATCCACCGGATTCCAGCACAGTGCTTTCTTGTAGGCGTCTTCTGCCCTCTTGTACTTTTGAAGCTTCACGCATAAATCAGCATAAGTCCTGTAATATTCTGCAATTGGAAGCTCTGGCATAAGTATTTCTTCCTGTGGCTCAAAATAGCACGCATATATATAATATTCCATAATATGATTAGTACACAGCCATATTTTATCCGTACCTTCTGACTTTCTTACATTAAGATCATTATCCAGCATACCAGCTTTTCTTTTATCTTCGTATTCAAGCTCTATGACATCTAACACCTTCATAAGTATATCTGCCGCTTTATCATAATCTCCTGAATTAAATACTTCCTCATAATCTCCATACTGGCTCTTTAATTCATTAAGCTTTGTGTAATCCATTTTAACTTTTTCCTTTCCGGATATTATAACTTTTAGTATCTTTTCTTGTAATTCTGGCTTTTTTCTTTTCTAGATATTCTACCACAAGGATTGCTATGCTTCTTTCCGGTACACAGACGCTTCTTGCTTCTTTATCAATAAATGCTTTATCCTGCCCATCATTCGTGGCTGCTATTATCTTAAAGCTGCTTCCCTCAACCTTTGGCAGGGCAAGATTGTGCTTTTCCCAATGCATATTATAGGCTATGTATATAAGGCTTCTTGACTTATCATCTGCGTAGGAATTGCAATACATAATTCCTATCTGCCTGCAATAATTCTCCATATCAGCATACCACGCATTGCTTCCGTGATATGACATATCCGGATAGCCTAATGATTTGGAGTCACTTAATGAAAGATTTTCCCTGCTGTGAAGAATACCATATTTCTTTCTTAAGCCAATAAGCTTCTTAGTCCATTCCAATATCTGCATTGAATCATTGCTTGTTCTCCAGTTCACCCACGAAAGCTCACTATCTATGCAATAAGGGTTATTATTTCCCTGCTGGGTGTTCATAAATTCATCTCCTGCAAGAATAAGCGGCGTACCCTGCGATAATATAACCATAACAAGAGCATTTTTAATCTGCTTAATTCTTAACTGTCTTACCTTAAGCTTTCTCGTACTGCCTTCTTCGCCGCAATTCCAGCTGAAATTATAATTCTCACCATCTCTATTATTCTCGCCATTAAGCTCGTTATGCTTGCGGTCGTAGCTCACCAGATCATACAGTGTAAAGCCATTATTACTTGCCACATAATTGATAACCGCAGCATTATATGGATTAGCACCTGCCATATTAATAAATGGCCTTAACATATCCTCATCACCTTTTAAATAACGCCTTATCGTATTCTGTGCATCATTATTACAGCTTGCCATATGCTTATATGTACCCCTGTCTGAATTCCAGCCGACAGTAATTATCTTTGTATCTGCAAGCTGTGGATCTGCTGCCAGCACATTTAGGGAATGTTCATCACAGTACAGGTGCACTCCGTCTATATGGTATTCCCTTACCCAGTACCTCACGCATTCAAGAATATATGCCGTTTTAACACCGTCAAAGAAGAATTCCATCACAACTTCAATTCCGTTATTATGCAGGCATTTTACCATATTCTTGAATTCTGTCGTGTAATCATTATATTTACCTGCCTTTTCACTAATATTATCCTCTGCTGGTATACTGTAAGATGCCTTAGGTGCATAATAAAATGCCTTGGTATAGCCCCAGCAGTTAAGCTTTTCTGCCTTTTTAGTAACAGTATTATTATAAATGCTTCCTTTTATCACACCATATCTTAAATATTCACTGCTGTCTATGAATTGAGGAAATCTGTATGCCTCATCAAATTCGTATGCCGGCATAAATTCAAGCGTAGTAATACCAAGTTCTTTAAGATATGGTATTTTCTCTACAATCCCCCTGAATGTCCCCTTTGCCTTTACCTTTGATGACCTGCTTTTTGTAAATCCACGCACATTAAGCTTATAAAAAACACAGTCATTATATGGCAGATGCAGTGGCACATCACCTTCCCAATTAAAGCTTTCAAGCTTTACCGGACTTAAATGTAATGTATTTTCTTGCTCAACTCCAAATACTTCACAGCCTGTAACCGCCTTGGCATAAGGATCAACAATATATTCATCATCAGCCTTGTAACAATACAGCATTCTCTCTATATTATCATCACACACACATACAGAATATACTGTCCCCATTCTTTTTTTTAACGGAATTTCCTCTTTTAATTCAAGAGTATCCCTATCAAAAAAGCATAGTTTTATATCCGTATCCGTACTACAATCATAAGCAAAATTATATCCATTTTCTATCCTGTTACACCCCATAATACAAGGGTTACCACTCTCACATCGCATAATATGCCTCCATTTCAACTGTCTTATACTTTATCATAATAATCCAGTATAATCAAATTCTGGAATAAAGCTTTCATCTGCTGTACCGCCCTCTTGTATAAAGCCGTTGACAACACCTAATTCAATGGCATAATCTACAACCTCATCATATTCTTTCTTAGTGACACTCCTGTTAAGATTATCGTATTCCTTAATTCTGTTTATCGGTGTGTACTGGTTCATAATGCTTATGTATATGTCATCTTTATATGTATCATACAGGTACTTGATTACAGCCTTGGAGTCTTTCACACACGCAGGCAGAAGAAGATGTCTTACTATGACACCTCTCTTCATAATCTGCTCTTCAACATACCCCTCTTTTACGAGTTCATCTTCTGCTGTAAAGAATACCGGCTTACCTGTCTGTCTTATCATTTCTTCTAATGCTTTCTTCGCAGTTTCTGTATAATCAGCAGCATATGAATACTGCTGTGAAAGCCTGCTGTCCATATATTTAAAATCCGGCAGATATACATCCACTATGCCGTCTAACATTCTTAATGTTTCAACATTTTCATATGCACTTGTATTGTATACAACCGGTATTCTAAGTCCTTTATTTCTTGCCTTTTCTATTGCCTTTATTATTGGAATTGTAAAATGTGTTGGCGTTACAAGATTAATATTATCAGCCTTATTATCCTGCAGACGAAGCATAACATCGCTCAGCTCATCTACAGATAATTCCTTTCCAACCTTTGCAGAAGCTATATCGTGATTCTGACAGAATACACATCTTAATGTACAGCCCGAAAAGAATATAGCACCACTTCCACGCTCTCCTGATATGCAGGGTTCTTCCCACATATGAAGTGCCGCTCTTGCAGCCTTTATTTTATCATTCATAAGACAATAACCTTTATTATGTGTTCTGTCAATATTACAACGCCTTGGGCATATATTACATTTGTTATCTGGCTGTGTGCTTTGTGTCATCATAATCCTCATTTCTGCATATGTTTACTATTCTGCATATCTTTATTGTTCTTCTATTTACTCTTCTTTATTCATAAGCTCTTTTATCTTATTGAATGCGTGGCTTATTCCGCCTACTTCATTAATAAGCCCGACTTTCACTGCATCTTCTCCTACAAGAATTGTTCCTAAATCCTTTGTAAGCATTTCTGTATTCATCATCATATTCTCTACTTCTTTTTCTTTTGTGTCGCTTTTTCTTGCAATAAATGAGACAATTCTTTTCTGTATGCGTTCAAAATAATCATAAGTCTGTCTTGCACCTATTATATTTCCATTCATTCTCACCGGATGTACTATCATTGTAGCTGTTGGAACAATAAATGAATAATCTGTGCTTACAGCAAGAGGAACACCTATACTGTGGGAATCTCCTATAACAAGAGATACCGTTGGCTTGTGCATTGACGCAATCATTTCGGACAATGCAAGCCCTGCACTTACATCTCCTCCGACCGTATTCATTAAAAATAATACTCCACCTATTGCATCATCATTTTCCACCGCAGCAAGCTGTGGAAGCAGATGTTCATACTTGGTTGTCTTGCTTGCAGCTGGAAGATTATCGTGTCCTTCTATCTCACCTATTATTGTAATTAGCTTAATCTTCTTTCCATTTTTATCCTCAAGCACAACCTGTCCATCTTTATTATCACTATCTTCACTCATATATGTGCTAACTCCTTTACAATATTCCTGACCTTTCATAAGAATCCTGGCCTGTACAATACTATGTCAGCACACACCAGAACACTTCTGTTAAAGAATGTACTGACTTATCATCTTATAATATTGCCAATATTGTAAATATTATGCCAAATATTCTGTATCCTCAAATATTTATTTTATAATTATCTGGAACCGGTCTATCTTCCTGCCTATAATGCCTGCATAACCGTCCTGTCCATTGTCTGTTTCATTGTCTGTCTGATAAGAATAATAATCCATATTCTTTCTGCTTACCCTGTAATACGCAT
>ERZ779743.367-NODE-367-length-17251-cov-3.53931_pt1 | contig 17251 bp, 18 predicted proteins | sample MGYA00511257_ERZ779743 | MGnify/ENA primary metagenome ERZ779743 (study PRJEB29588, sample SAMEA2159429) | human gut metagenome | biome: human gut; feature: human-associated habitat; material: faeces | place: Denmark | collected 2008/2010 ...
ATAAAAAAGTTTACCCAGCCACCAACCATCTAATTTCAAAGGCTGGCGGCTGTTCTATCAACACATCTTGTCCTACAAGTCTATTAACAGTCTTTACTCTCTATCTCACCCGTAAATCCTGCATTTTCTATCATCTTAATAGTATCATCTATTCCCTGTCCATCTGCTGTTAAATAACCAGAAGCAAATATTGAATCTACAACTTTAAATAATGTTGGCTCAATTCCCTTAAAGTATACTTCACGTCCAGCCGCACATCTTATGTCTGACTTAGGAACTAATAATCTTGCAAGGCATAACACCTTAAGACAATACTGTGGTGTAAGTCCTGATATATCTCTGTCTGCAAGCCTTGTTCCTTTTATTGGAAGAAGAAAATTAATTGGCACTGACTCTGGATTGATTTCCTTTACGTCCATAAGCATATCTACAACATCTTCCCTGTTCTCGCCCATTCCGATAATACCGCCACAGCACATCTCAAAACCTATTCTTTTTAACATTCTTATATTATTAATTCTCTGGTCATATGTATGTGTTGTGCATATATTGGGATAAAATCTACGGCTGCTGTTAAGGTTATGGTTAATTCTGTTAAGTCCTGCTTCCTTAAGCATTAAAGCCTGCTTTTCTGTAAGAAATCCAATAGAACAGCATATCTGGGTATCATTCTTCTTCATCTTTCTTATACGTCCGGCTAAATCTTCTATCTCAGCATCTGTAAAGCTTATGCCGCTAAGTCCAATACAATGTCTCGCAAGATGTTTATTATCTACAAGGTCATTATCTCCATACAACTTCTCATCTGATACTCTTTTATATTTCTCTATCTGAGCCTGTGACTCACACGACTGGGCACAGTAAGCACAATTCTGTGAACAGTTACCACTTCTGACATTAGTAAGAAGCTGTATGCTTACTTTCTTTCCTTTATATTTAAGTCTTAACGCATACGCTGTTTCAATAAGCTTGTCAAGACATACATCATCACAATTAAGAATTGCAAGTGCCTCATCTTTGGTTAATTCGTGTGTTTCGTCCCAATTATCTAATAATTTCCCAACATTAATATTTTCTGTAACATTCTGCATAACGCCCATACTTTACTCCGTTCCTGCACACTAATTGAATTAATACTAACTCTGGTAAAATGAATAATTTTATCAATAAGCAGCCTTATCCTTTAATCCCCGTGCATACGCATAAGTATAGTTACTCAGCTTATTAATGTCAACCCAATTATAGTTAATGTTGACATTTCCTTGTTGCAATTACACACTATAAGATTATAATTACACACTATAAGATTATAATTACACACTATTAAAATTAATATTTTAATAATACTACTATTAAAAATCATCACATTCTAATATAGAATATTATATACCACCATAAATATCATTACTTAATTAATCTACTCAGCCTAACATCTAAGAAATCTTCTGAAACACTTGCTCTTTCTTCTTGGTAGACAAATATGTAATTACATCTTTTCTTGTTATAATTCCTATAAATACACCTCTGTCGTCTACAACTGGAACAAAATTCTGATTAGATATTCTTTCAATCAATGCTTCCATCGATGTATCCACATTAACACTTGGATAATTACGTCTGAAATAAAGCTCGTTAACTCTCTGCTTTTCTAATTCCTTTATATCAACTTCCATCGCGTTATTCTGTTTAATTCTGCATATATGCCAAAGGAAATCACCTTCCGTGATTGTCCCAACATAATGCTCATTCTCATCAAGAACAGGAATGGCAGAATAGCCATAATAATTCATCTTCTGTAATCCCTGTCTTATTGTGTCATCATTGTAAATATATGCTACCTTGCACTTTGGTTGTAAAAAAAACGATATATTCATACTTCTCTCCATTCTTACCCACTAAAAGTTGTTGTATAGTTATTAACACATCTTGTTATTACATTGTAGCATATAAGAATAGTTTCACATATGTATTTTGTACATTTTTCATATATTTTTCATTATTTGGTATATCTGTTCTTCCCTGCAGCTTATGCTGTACATTCCAGTCTGTTTTCCCATATCTCATTATATATAACATTCTGTTAATTCCTTTTCTTACATTCGTTATTTATTTCTATTGTGTTGTCAGCCGTCTACCTGCCCATTTAAACCGTCTTTTCCTGCACCATGTAACAGACAAAACTGCAACAAAACATCTAAAAATCTAAAAATCTAAAAATCTAAAAATCTAAAACATATTATAACACAAAATAAAAAATAAAGCAGAATTCTAAGATAACTAACAAAACATCCGGTCTGGTCCTATCAAGCGACCTGGCCGGATGTCTGTTTTATATAATATTAGGAAAAAAGTCTTGTTATTTTATACTAAATCAATCCCATAAGCTTTGGTACTCCAAGTGACAGCTCTGGAATAAATGTAATAAGCATAAGTAATATAATTAAACCAATAAAATAAGGTATAAGCTTAGGTGTTACTTTCTCGATTGATACATTTTCAATACCACAGCCTACGAATAATACAGAACCAACAGGTGGTGTAATATTACCAAGACACATATTGAATATAAGCATTACACCAAACTGGATATCTGTCATTCCAAAGCTCTGTGCGATAGGAAGGAAGATAGGTGTAAATATAAGTATAGCTGGTGTAATATCCATAAACATACCAACAACCAGAAGTATAATATTCATTAATAAGAATATTACAACCTTATTAGTTGAAATACTTAATAATCCGTTACTTATGGCTGCTGGTATTCCAGAATAAGCCATAACGAATGACATAGCTGATGATGCTGATATAAGGAAAAGAATTACTCCTGACACCTTAGCTGATTTCTTAAGTATTTCTACAAATGTCTTAAAATTCATGCTCTTGTATATGATAGAAAGTATGAGGCAATACAGAACTGCAATACCAGCACCTTCTGTTGCTGTAAATATACCTGATACAATACCACCAATAACAATTATTATAAGAAGTAATGATGGGATAGCATCAACAAATATCTTTAAAATACTTACTGACTTATCTCTTCCAACAGCCTTTATGCCTAACTTCTTTGCACCAATGAAGGCGACTATCATACATACAACACCCATCAATATTCCAGGTACATAGCCTGCCATAAACAATGTCGATATAGATACACCACCTGCAACTGTTGAATATACAATGAATGCCGATGTAGGTGGAATAAGAAGTCCTGTTGGTGCTGAGGCTATGTTAGCTGCTGCCGCATAAGCAGGATCATACTTCTGCTCTTTTTCAATAGGACTCATACATCCTCCTATTGCAGAAGCTGCTGCTACTGATGAACCAGATAATGCACCAAAGAGCATATTTGCAAGAATATTAGCCTGTGCAAGGTTTCCTGGAATCTTTCCTACGAATATCTGTGCAAAGTTAATAAGTCTCTTGGCTATACCACCATTATTCATAATATTACCTGCAAGGATGAATAATGGAACTGCTAAAAGCGAAAAGCTTTCAACACCCGAATTCATTTTCTGCATGGTTATGAATGTTATCTGATCCCATGACAGCGTTGACATGGCAGTTACAATTGACGAAGCAATAATACTTACTGAAATAGGAACCCCTAAAAACAGAAGTACACCGAATACAACAAATAATATTACTGTAGTTACTGCAATACTCATATTTACCTCCTATTCTACCTTAACACCGGTTAAGTCTTCATATATATTAATAATCTGTGCAACTACTATAAAGATACCTGAAACAGGGGATACCGCATATACAAGTGTTCTTGGAATACCAAGAAGTGCTGAATACTCTGCCCTTGCTGACATTGCCAGCTTAAATCCACCAATTACAAACACGAACACTGCAAGTAAAAGAATAAGTACATCTATAACCAGTAATAATATTTTTCGTTTATTACCTGTGAGCTTATCTTTAATAATAGTGAGTGACATATGGTCTCTTGTAAAGAAAGCATATGCAGCACCTATAAAGGCTGTCCACATAAGTGAGTATTTAACAAGTTCTTCTGTAAATGCTGCTGGTTTGCCAAGCACATATCTTGTAAACACCTGCCATAATACTAACGAAGTCATAAACACAAGCAGAACAACACTCGCTGCTGATAATATCTTATTCATAACATTTTTAACTTTAACAAGTATATTAATCATAGTTACTCTCCTTTCCTTATCTCATCTATTCTGTCAAGTAAAGCTGCAACACCTGTATACTTATTTCTATACTCGGTAACAAGACCTGCTGTTGCACTTCTGAATGCTTCCTTATCTACATCATAAATAAATTCAACACCCATATCCTTTGCCTGTGCTACTGCCTCATCTATTGCCTTATCCCACATAACCTTATGAGACTGTGTAGCATCCTTTGCACACTGCAGTATAATCTTCTGATCATCCGGCTCTATATTATTCCATACCTTTGAGCTCATAACCATAACATCAGGTATCATGGCATGCTCATCAACCGAATACACCTTACATATCTCACCATGCTTACCTGTTGTAAGCGCTGTTTCATTGTTCTCTGTTCCATCTATAATACCTGTTGAAAGGGATGTATATATGTCACCATAGGACATTGCTACCGGTGTTCCACCAAGTGCTGTAAGCATATCCGTCTGTGACTTCATATCCTGAACACGTATCTTGATTCCTTTAAGATCCTCTGGCTTACGTATAGGCTTATCTTTTGTGTAGAATGAACGGGAGCCTGATGTAAAGTATGTTAAGGTTACGAATCCATCATCTTCTGATGACAGGAAGAAATCCTGCATTTTATCAGAATCCATTATTTTATAAAACTCATCAATATTACTAAATATATAAGGAAGACCAAATGTATTATAAGCATCATTATATGTTGCAAGACCTGGTGCTGATACTTTTGTCATAGCAATAACACCTGCCTGAAGCTGCTCAAGATTCTCTGTCTCTGAACCAAGCTGTCCATTAGGGAATATCTTGATTATTATTCTTCCGTTAGTCTTCTGCTTAACCTCTTCTGCGAACTGCAGCATAGCTATATGTACTGTATGACTTTCTGACAAACCATGTGCCAGCGTTAATACCATAGGATTTTCTGCGGTAGCTTCCTTACTGTTTGATGCGCTATTTGTTCCACAGCCTGTCAGCCCAAATGAACATATAAGTGTAACTGTAAGCAAAACAGCAATATATTTTTTCATTTTTTTCAACATATTATACCTCATTTCTGTGCACTCATTTTTTATATGTCAGCTACTGGTCTTATGCACAATAACCTGAAGCTGTGAATTACACTATTTCTCCTGTTTCGTAACAGCCTGCTTTTGCCTGATGCTATTACATTCCAATCATATCAAAGACTTCAAATGATATAAGCACCTGATGGTTTTTCTTTGGATTAGGATACTTTACCTGCACTGATTTCTTAGTCTGGCTGTAATACCATCCAATGTCACTTTCCTCGTATTTTCTTCTATGAAGGAAATGTGGCACTTCCTTTCCATCAAGCTGTACATAGAATGGTGCTTTCTCCCTATGTATCACATCAAGTTCCATTGTTTCTACTGTGTTCTCATAACTGCCTTCATATTCAAAATCGATATATGTCTTCGCACCAGCTTTAACTCTAATATCAGTTTTTAAGTAGCTGCCATTCTTATAATCATTAGTTTTTCCATCATCATCATATATAGTAAATGAAGAATCTATATCAGGTGCCATTATTATATGAAGTGAATCAACCTTATCATTCATAAGATTGTTAAGTTCATTAGCAGCCATCGGAATAATAGCTCCACTCTTTATAAACATTGGAATTGAACTTATATCCACCGGTACATTTATAGTCTTGCCGCCTTCATATTCGTTTCTGGTATAATAATCATAAAAACGTATATTTTTATCTCCTGTATCAGGTAAATATACCTCTCTTATCTCTGCACCCTTTTCTACAACATTTGCTACAAGTAATGAATCGCCCCACATAAAATCCACGCCTTCATTATATGTATTACTATCGTTCTGGAATACCATAAACATTGGCTGCATAATAGGAAGTCCTGTCTTATGTGCTCTGTATTCAAGCGAATAAAGATAAGGAGACATAGAATATCTGAGTTTAATTGCAGTTCTTATATAATCCTTCATACCACTATACATCCATGGCTCTGTAACTGTATTATCAGTATTTACTGAATGTATTGAAAATCTTGGCATGAACACACCATTCTGCACCCATCTTACAAAAAGCTCAGGCTCTGGTGACTCTCCATAGAATCCACCTACATCACAACCGTGATTTGCAACGCCAGAAAGTCCCATACCAAGTATAGTTGCTATGTTATACTTTAATGCATCCCAGCATGTAAGATTGTCACCTGCCCACACCTGTGCATATCTTTGTATACCTGCGTGTCCCGAACGGCATACTGAAAATGGTCTTATATTCTCATTATATTCCGTTACTGCCTCATTAGAGAGCTGGCACATGATATTACTCATTACCGGCTTTAGCTCACCAATAGTACTTCCTTTACCTTCAAAATACACTCTTGCATCCTTATCAACCATAGAATCATATTCACAGTTATCATTCCATACTGATTCACAGCCATACTTTATAAGTCCCTCTTTCAGGTATTCTTTCCAGTATTCTCTTGTCTGCTCTTTGGTGAAATCTACAAATATTCCAGTTCCACCCCACCATGTACCTTTACCGGGTTCATCCTTTATGCTGTCATATACAAACATATCCTTTTTCTTCATATCCTCCAGATACGGATGAACCAGGAGCATTCCAGGTTTAACATTAGGCGAAACAACTATGCCCTTTTCCTTCATTTTTGCAAACCATTCTTCTGGATTCTTGAATCTTTTATAATTCCAGGTAAAGCTGCATCTTTTAATTCCCTGCTCTGTCTCTACTGCACAATATCCTGATGAAAGCTGGAAGCCGTCTACAGGAATTCCTTCTTCTCTGGTGGTATCTATAAATTCAAGTATCGCATCATCACAATCCTTAGGAAGCTCTGGATAATACATTGAAGAACCAAGATATCCAAGTGCTGCCTTTGGAAGAAGTATTGACTTGCCTGTAAGATCTGTATATCTGCTTATTACCTCTCCTATTGAAGGTCCTGCTATAAGAAAGAGATCTATATCTCCGGCATCTGATCTGAAGCTTGAGTAACGATGCCAGTAATTTCTCTTTTCACGTCCCATATTAAAGTCACATTCTGCTGTTGTATGATAGAAATATCCAACTGCCTTGTGGGTTAAGCCTGAAAGCTTTATATAAAATGGGATATGCTTATACAATGAATCTGTTTCCTTAGGATTGTAGCCCATTGCATCACCAGGAGCCATATTCATATACTTTTCAGCCTTATTAATATCTCCCCCTTTCTCGCCAAAGCCATAAAAGTAATCATCTGACTCTATCTGGCTTGTATGTATCCGCCTTTTATTTGAATCCTCTCTATATGCAAGATCTGTAATATCTGCGTGTAATAATGTTCCATCTTTATCATATACACATATACGGAATGGATTCTTTTCAATTTCTATACGAAGCTTACTTCCGCAAATAACTGCCTTGTCAGTTCCATCCACAAGCTCTGAGTATGCCACTTCAACTCTTTTTCTATAGCCCTTTAAAAACTCATCTGTTCTTGAGTCCCATGCTGTCATAGCAAGACTATATGAAGCTTCATCCCAGTCTCCATCAAAGCCGGCTCTTATTCTGATTATTTCATCTGTGAGAAACCATATTCTTATTTCTACTGAATCTGTAATAACAGAATAATAGTTAGTGTTATAGGTTACATTTCCTGCCTTATAACATATTCTCATATTATTTTTTATCTCCTTTCAGTAATCTGATAATCTCTTGTTTATGTTTTGTTTATAATTAATTTATACAACTATTCAATAATTAAAACTATACAGATATTGACAGGATAAATTGGTTTTTTTACATTTCTTGCACTTTCAAGCTTTTAGTTGTATACTACTTATAATATATTAAATATAACTATACAGTTGTGAAATGTATAAATATTGCTTTATATAAACAATTATTACACGGTTAATATATCTGGGAATATGTTAAGAGCAGCTTTAGAACAGCTCTTAATAAGCATAGAATTGGAGAAGATTATGAGATGCGCAAAGAAGCAGCGCAAGAACGGAGGATTATTATGATAGATGTAGCACAGAACCTTATGTCACTTGGTGAATCCATAGCTGCAGCACATACGGCCAGCGTCAACGATAATATGATACGTTCGCACTATCACGATTATTATGAATTGTATTTTTTAGATAATGGTGAAAGATATCACTATATAGACGATAAATTGTATAAAACCGAGGCTGGTGATTGTATTATATTCCCACCTCAGACTATGCATCGTTCCTACAGTGAACAAGGATGCACATTTTCAAGGATTGTACTTTATTTCAGACCGGACATAATTTCATCAGATGCCCTGAGGCAGAAGCTTGCAGACTCATACTGTGTATACAAGTCTGATACTGAATCATTAAAAAAGTTAAGAAGGCTTATGTACTATTTTCTTGAAGCCCAGAACTCTGCCTCAGCATACAAGCAGGAACAGATGGAAGCACTTGTGAATCTTATAATTATTACAGTTCTTGGAATGAAAGAGAGCACCATTGGTATTGAAAGACATAATAGAACAACGCAGATTATTAACTATATCAACAACAACTATGAACATGACATATCACTTGATGTTCTTGCAGATATGTTTCATATAAGTACTTACTATCTTTGTCGTGAATTTAAGAAAAATACTAACCGTACTGTTGTTGACTATATAAAACACACACGCATAATGAACGCAGAACGTTTATTCAAGGAAACTGATAAAAATGTCACCGAGGTTGCGACGCTGACCGGATTTTCCAACCTCACACACTTCAACCGCGTTTTTAAAGAAATAGCCGGAGTAAATCCTTCGCAGTTTAAGAAATTACATGCAAAGAATTAATTACTCCTGATTAAAAAGCCTGTCATATGACTGTTCGAAATCATCTAGTAATTTATTTATTTTTTCCCGGTCATATAAACCTTGTACCTTCCAAAACATAAGTATGCTGTTGAATTCCTCTTCCCTTTTATCTATAAATCCAATACACAAATGTCCATTATACATTGCACTATCCGTTTCCTGGCAGGCAAAGCAGCCGGTATCTTCATTCAGTCTTGAACAATCTCCACAGGTAAGCTCCTTTTTTTCAGGAATATAATGGCAGCTATCTTCAACATTTACAACAAACCATTCCCCTTGCGGATATGAACATATTGCAGTTCCTGTTTCCTCTGTATTGGATACATTAGTTTTATATTTACAATTATTGCACTTCAATTCATCCACCCTTTGCTTCCTCCTCGTAAATAAATATTCCATCAAAAATCCTGTAAAACATTATAACACAAAATTTTTGTCTTATACAAAAAGCTGGAACTCAGATTCTATAAATGAACCAGAATTCCAGCAATTTATTATTTTACTCCATTTTAAATTTTATCTGTAAACTTATTTTTCTTACCAAATACTATTACTCCTGCTCCTCCTATTACAAACATAAGAAGCCATGCTAATGTACGTTTGTCATCTCCCGTACCAGGAGTCTGTTCTTTTACTGCTTCTGCCTTAGCTTCTTTATCCGTATCGGTCGCAGGTGTTATATCGGCTGGTGATGTTGTATCAGCCGGTGGTGTTATATCTTCCGGTGGTGTTACATCTGCCGGTGGCGTTACATCTGCCGGTGGTGTTACATCTGCCGGTGGTGTTGTATCTTTAAGCTTTGCAATAACAGTCTGTGATTTTTCAATTTCAACAAGCCCATCCTGCCTGATGTAATATCTGTCACAAGCATTACAATACCAGTATTCAATATTTCCTTCATCTGTCATAGTAGCTTCCTTTGCCGCTACTAAATGCAAGTCTTCATGTATTTTAAAATCGGAAAAGTTAAAAACCTTTAACTAATGAAAAATAATTTCGATAGGGAAGTATCCCTAACCCTCTTTAGATTTTTCTTCGGTTTTCCGTTGGAATACCTTAACCTTTGCTATCGTCTTTGTATAATTTGCTATGGGTAGTTACACCCAAAATTGAATAAAACACGAAACAGACTGTTGTAAAAATCGAACATTTTACAGCAGTTTTTTTGTACCCAAATTTAGAAAGGACGTGGCACAATGGCAAACCGAAACCGTACCAATTCGGTGCAATTTTATCTCAGTGATGATGAGCAGTACATTCTCACTACCAAATTCAAAGCATCTGGCATCATCAAGGAATACCATTCCGATGACTATCTGGATTATGCCAAAATTCTGGAAACCCTTGGAACCATTTATCTGATGACCGCCAATCTTTCACAAGCCAAAACACATTTTAAAAGAGCTTTCAAAATATATGAAAAAATCTATCCGTTCTTTTAACAAAATAAGCATAATTTACTTGTATTTCATCCAATCCACCTCCAATATCCTTTTTAATTTGTTCTTATCTAATATGCCAGACAACGCATATGTATTATGGAATTTCGGGCATTAAAAAAGCTGGCATTTACCCCAGCTTTCTTTTATCTGATATATTCAAATGATAAATATTTAATGACAATTATTTGCCTGTGCGGGTTTTTCTGGTTCTGTGGCAGCAGGTTGTTCTGGTTGCTGTGCTGCTACAAACAACACCGAAAATAATTTTTTTCATAAATCTGGTTGTCCTTTTGTCTGGGTGATTTATATGAAATTTAAGATTAAAAAACAAGAATACGAAAACAGAACATTTAGATTGCCTGTTGAGCTTTTAGAACAGCTAAACAAATTGGCTTCTGATAAAAATATTTCACTTAATCAATTAGTCGTTCAATGCTGTGAATATGCAATAGATAATCTGGATGATTCTGAACAGTAACAAAGCTGGCGGTTATGCCAGCTTTTGTTGTATAAAAAAAAAACTGCTTGTGGCACTTTTGCCTTGCTTTCTGCACTTGTTATGTCTAATTCCGACATATCCAATCTTACCTTAATTTCGGCATCTGGAGCCTTTCGGGACAATAAAACGCACGTCTCCACATGTATGTAGATTGGCTTACTTGGATTATCCTCTATCTTCTCCCGAATATTCCGGTTATGGCTTATGATGATGTTGTAATCGCCGGAATAGGATTCCTTCCAGACAATATCATAAATCTGCTCCTTGCTGAACACTCTGCCTGGATTCCTTGCTAATAAATGCAATATTTCAAATTCTGTAAACGTAATATTTACTTCTTTCTCACCACGATATACTAACCGTTTTGATGCATCTATTTCCATTCCTGCAAAGGCTAATTTTTCACACGCTATTTCTTCTTTTAACTGTGTTTTATTTTCAAAACTTCCCAATGCAGACATAACTGCATTTAATACTACTTCTTCATCTTCCTCAAGTGAAAGCAACAGTAACTTAGCTATAATCCTCACTCCCCAATCTATTGCTCAAAATATTCTTCAAGACATATTCCTCTTTCATAAATTTCTCGTGCCGCATCTACTCCTACATATCGATAATGCCATGGCTCATAGCTTGTCCCTGTAATCTCCTGTTTCCCTTGTGGGTACCGTAATATGAAACCATAATTATGTGCATTTGCGGCAAGCCACGTATATACCTCATCATTTGAGCTCTTTGATTTATCAGCATTAATATCGACTGCAATGCCTAATTGGTGTTCACTTGTTCCGGGCAAAGCTACCCATTCCTTAGCAGTTCTTTCTGCTCTTGACTGTGAATATCCTTCATTTATATAAGCCTTTATCTTATCATCTAATATTTTCTGCTGTTCTTCATAAGTTCGATAGCCTTCCCGAACAACCGGATATATTCCATCTTTCCTTGCTGCATCAAACATTTCTTGTAAATACGGATATATCCTACTATCCACCTTTTGACCATTCAATAATTCTGTTAATTCCACTCTATAATCTTCCGGTATTTCATTCCAACGGTTTACTACAATTAAATACCACTCCTCCGAAACCGGAATACTATGTAAATTCCCTAATCTTGAAGGAAATTCGTGAAATAGATTACATAGTATCAAAAACAAGTAAACTATGATAATTCCTCTCAACCATTTCCCTCGCAACTTATTTTTTTTATCTCTTTTCTTTGCCATATTGTTATTTATGCCTTCATCCTTCTTGACCAGCTCTTTATAGCGAATGGCATACATAGAATACCAATCAAGACAGGAATAGTAATAAGTAGATATGGTGACCAGATAAGCTTCCCAAAAATACGAAAAGTATTAGTTCTGAAAATATCTGTTGAACTTCCTACCAATGGTATTAAATCCAATGCTTTTTGCATTTCATAAGGAAGATATTCTGCAATCATCATTGGTCCATATACAACAGTCAGACTAAGCAATAAGGTAAGTACATTATTTTTTACAGCCGCTGATATAAACATAACAATTCCGGCAAAACCTATTGCTCCAAGCAGTACAAAAGCATATTCATAAATTTCTGCCTGCAGCATATTCATAGGTGCAACAGCAATCAGCTTGATATTCTGAATCGGCATATCCCATCCGGCAGTTCCCATAAAAAACAACTGTGATATAACATTTGAAACAGCAAGTAATGCAAATAACTCCACTGTAAACGCTAAACCAGTAAGAATTTTGGCAAGAGCGATTTTCCCCCAACCATTTCGAGTCGTCAATACTAGTGTGCTTGTATTATCATGCCATTCGCCCGCAAATAAAGAGGATAAAACAATACCGAGAAACAAAGCCATCACAACTCCCAGATCCGCAACCATACTACCAAGAAGCGTTGACCAGCCTTCTACCCACTCATAACGAAATGGTTTTTCTACCTTTCTCTCTATCTGATGTAAAAACTCTTTTTCAGCTCCTACCTGACCACTGACCTCCAAAAACTCATCAAGCACCTGCTGTCTTCTTTCATAGAAGCCTGTTAACTTATCCGGATCAACATAGCTTATCATCGTTTTATAATTACTGGTATCTCGAAGCTCCGGATACAATGTTCCGAGCCAACTATTAACTATCTGCCAGTCTGTCTTTTCCAGTTCTTCCTCCATACCGTCAGCTTCCATTTGCTGATAATCACTTACTATTTTCTGCAAGGTTTCATCCGTCAATTCTCCACCAAATGAAAGTGCATATTCCTGACTATCCTTTATTACTGTATATCCATCAAAATTATTGCCAAAAGCACTTGTATAGTCATCTGAACTGCCAAAACCGAACCATTGAAACGAAAGTATGCTTCCAAAAATTACATAATAAACAAAACACAACAACACACATATTTTAACAATTTTCTTTCGCCATAACTTTTTATGCTCTAACCAAAATAGTTCCATTCTATTTCACTCCTTCCTCTGTGGGAAAATAAAATAAATAAAGATCTTCCAATGTAGCTTCACAAGGAACCGCTCGCTCACTAGGCATATTGTCTGAAATAATACGCAATATAATTTCTTTTCCTTCGTGCCGTAAATTAGCAACCGTTGTTTTTGTCTGCCATTGTCTAGCTTCTTGTGGAGAAACAGAAAGCTCCCAAACCTTACCATTTGCCTTGTGAATCAACTCAGGAACCGTACCCTGCAATACAAATTTTCCTTTTTTCATCAATAGCACTTCATCTGCTATTGCTTCTATATCCGATACAATATGTGTGGAAAGAATTACAATTTTATCGCCTGCATACTCTGAGAGCAGATTACGAAAACGGACACGCTCTTTCGGATCAAGTCCTGCAGTCGGCTCATCCAAAATCAAAATTTTCGGATTATTAAGTAACGCCTGTGCAATTCCTACTCTTTGTTTCATACCACCAGAAAAAGTTTTTACTTTTTTGTTTGCCACATGGCTTAAATCAACCACTTCCAACAATTCAGTCACACGTTTTTTTGCAACATTCTTCGGTATTCCTTTCAGTGCTGCAATATACATTAAGAACTCCACCGCAGTATAATTTGGATAATATCCAAAATCCTGTGGTAAATAACCCAACACATTCCGGTAATCTGCCCCCATCGAAGTTACTTCTTTTCCATCCAGCAATACCTCCCCTGAGGTTGACTCCAAAACAGCACATAGCATACGCATCAATGTTGTTTTACCTGCACCGTTAGCCCCCAAAAGACCATATACTCCCGGCTTTAAGGTTGCACTAACACAATCTACCGCTATTTTCCTGCCATACTGTTTTGTTAAACGATCAAGCGACAATTCCATACATTTTTCCTTCCTTTCTCATCTCTGCAATATAATGGATTTCATTTATAAAGAACATAGCAAAAATCAAAAATGTAACAATCCACACCCCCACTGCTGATGTTTCATATAACCATGGCAATATTCTTGCTGACATCCCCCAACAAATGCAGGAACCCAGCATTACAATCGCACATATCTGTAAACTCTGTTTCTTTTGCAAACGGATCAAACGTAGCAACGCAACCATACACACTAAGTACGGAACCAGGCAGTATAGAACCATCTGTCCAATCTCTTTATAAGAATTTTGCAAATAAACTTCCATACACAAAAGAATTGTTATACACACCAAATTAGCTGCCCCAGCCAAAACCAGCTTTGCTAACGTGATTTGGGCACCAGAAGCTCTTGTTACCGCTTCAATCTCGCTCATTCCATAATACTGGCTTTTAAAAATTGCTGGTATGATAGCCAATACAAACAGCGGCATAAAAATTGGTATATTCTTTGGCACGTCTGCAATGCTAGCAATTATTAAACAAACTATAAATAACGTTACTGCCTGCAAACCAAATATTGGAATACCTTCAAAGCGAAATACATCTGAAAGATAGTGAAAGAAACCTGTCCTCGGTTCTGCCCTAGTCACTTCCTGTTCTCGTACAATTTCAGTGCAAAGCTTAATCGTTTCCTCTAATCTTTTAGGCTGTACTTCCTCTCCTAAAGATTGCTGTAAATATCCCTTCAACTTTTTATCTTTCATTTTCCTGCTCCTTTCTCATAATTTTTAAAGCATTACGAACCCTGCTTTGTGCTGTTCGCATATTGCATCCCATCACTTTTGCAATCTCTCCAAAACTAAGTTGTTCTCCAAAGCGTAGAATGACTGCTTCCCTTTGTTCTGATGATAAAAAATTCAAAAAATAGCTTATCTCTGCCCTATCCTCTAGCCGAACTATGTCGTTATACTCATGCACTATATTTTCTTCATCTTCTAATGGAGAAAACTCAACCTTTCTACTTTCATCAATACATAAATGATTTGCAATCGTGTATACATAAGCCTTAAATTTCTTTTTCCCTTTATATCCGGATAAATTCTTAAACAACTTCAAAAATGTTTCCTGAGTCAGGTCTTCTGCTTTTTCCAGATTAGAGCAATGCCACCTACAGTAACGTAAAATAGATGTATAATAGCGTTTTATCAATTCTTCTGCTGCATTTTCATTTCCAAGTAGAATCTGTTCCACTAATTCGTCATCACTCAACACGCATCAGACTCCTTTCCATTGAATATCTATATATATAATAACGAGTTATGCACTTAAAATGATTAAAAGATTCCTCATTTTTTCTTAAAACGAATTAAACTATTAAACCAATATTTTATCTCAACCCCTTTCAGAAATATCAAATAAATCAAACACTACCTTTTTCTCCGCTTAGAGTAATACTTCCCACACCACACAATCCTGCACCGGAAACTCTGCTTACATTCATACACACACTTCTTGCACTGGTCATTATACTGTATCCTGTTCTTATCATTCAAAAAAAACATCCACCACTCTTTCCTATCGCCTATGTAGTTGAATTTCCATAGGGAAGTATCCCTAACCCTCTCTCGATTTTTCTTCGGTTATTCTTCATTTTACCGTCGAAATGCATTGACCTTTCCTGCCGTTTTTGCTACAACTTGCTATGGGTAATTACACCCCAAATTAAATAAAACATGAAACAGACTGTTGTAAAAATCGAATATTTTACAGCAGTTTTTTTGTACCCAAATTTAGAAAGGACGTGACTCAATGGCAAACAGAAACCGCACCAATCCGGTGCAATTTTATTTTATCTCAGTAATGATGAGCAATACATTCTCAATACCAAGTCCAAAGCATCCGGCATGAAAAGCATGTCAGCTTTCTTACGCAAATTGGTTTTATATGGATATGTGTATGATGTCGATTACAGTTATCTGCGAAATTATAATACAGAGCTTGGACGAATCAGTTCCAGTCTGAACCAGAGTGCAAATCGGATAAACAGTACCGGAAACATCTATCAAGACGATATGAATGAAGTAAAGGAATTGATGAATGAAGTATGGCATACACAAAAATCCATGCTATCAAAGCAACCGTTGATAAAGCAATAGATTACATCTGCAATCCCGACAAAACAGATGAGCAAATCTATGTTTCATCTTATGCGTGTGCGCCAGAAACAGCAGCGATTGACTTTAAGTACACCCTTGACCATTGCAGGGAGAACAGTCCTAACAAAGCCTATCATCTGATACAGGCTTTTGCTCCGGGAGAAGTCAGTTATGAGGAAGCTCACCGCTGTGATAAGGTATTTCATCCATTCCTCACGATTTTTGACAACCTCGGCTGCTGTCTCTTTTTCCAGAGCCGATATAAAATCATATTTTCTCACGCACGCAGTTCTCCTTCCTGTCATAGATACGACAAAAAGGCAGCCACATACACTACATGACTACCTTTCCTTTACTTCACGTTACATTCCTATTCCGTTATGCCAAAGCTGAAAGTCTTACTCTCAGCCGCTTTCTTAGGCATAAACCTTACCTTAACTTCCACAACCCTCCCCTCTAATGCCTGAAACATAGCGTCTACCTGTTCCTGTGTGTATTCATAGAAACTGCGATTCGCAAGATTTTCCAGTCTGCCAATGGCATCCACCGCCTTATTCATGCGGTACTCGCCAATACGGATAAACTTCTCCGCCTTTGTCTCATTTTCTTTTGCAGCTGGCTCTCCCTGCGTTTTCTCTGTTGTCATTGTTACATTTGTTTCTTCCATGTGATTTTCCTCAATTTTTGATAAAAAAAGAGAGCGTACAGGTTTTCCCATACGCTCTGACGCTGTGTTGATATTAAGTTTTGTGTGGTATTAGTGTTTCTCCGACAAACTTGAAGTTAGCGATTTCTTTTTCCGGTATTCTCTGTCCCA
>ERZ779743.369-NODE-369-length-17220-cov-3.57874_pt1 | contig 17220 bp, 7 predicted proteins | sample MGYA00511257_ERZ779743 | MGnify/ENA primary metagenome ERZ779743 (study PRJEB29588, sample SAMEA2159429) | human gut metagenome | biome: human gut; feature: human-associated habitat; material: faeces | place: Denmark | collected 2008/2010 ...
CTACTACCACTACTTCATCCAGCGTTTCTGTATCTTCTGCCAAAGTTACTTTCAATGTACTTTTTCCAGCTACTGGAATGTCTTGTCCTTTATATCCTATATAAGTTATAGTGATAATCCCTTTTTCGGGAACATTAGAGAGGGTGAACTTTCCATCAAAATCTGTTATAGTACCATTGGTTGTACCTTTTACAACAACACTGGCACCGATAATAGGTTCACCATTTGGATCGGTAACCATGCCCTGTACATTTCTTTGTTGAGCATTCGCTACATACATAAAGGAGGATAAGACCAGCATGAACAGCCAAATCGTTCCTTTAAATGAATAATTAGAACTTAATGTTTTGTCTTTCATAACGATTAGAGATTTATGTTACACAAAAGTGATTTTTCACAAAAGTAAACCGAAGCATTGTCGTAAAAAATGCAAACGAGTCCAAAAAACAGTAATTACGTACGTGAACGCAATTCCATGTTTTTATAACCTGTTGTAAAATAGATTATTGTGGCGAAAATGTGTTGCAGGGAACACAAAGCTTCGAGGGATAATATTGTATTATTTTCCTGTTTATATTACCTTTGTATTCTAATACTATAAAAACATATTGTATGAAAAAGGCTATATCATTGCTTTTGCTTAGTTTGTGCCTGTCTGTTCTTCATGCACGCGATATTAACTTTTCTCAAATAAGTTCGAAGAACGGATTGTCACAAAACACAGTACGGGCTATTGCCGAAGATAAGAATGGTTTTATTTGGGCGGGGACTCTTGATGGACTTAACAGATATGACGGTTATAATATCCGATCTTATCAATTGCGAACCGGTGATCAGCATATATTGCATGACCATAGAATTAGAAATCTATATGCCACGCGTGATGGTAACCTTTGGGTACAGACCTATCAGCAGGAATACAGTTGTTATAATCCGATTAGTGATCAGTTTGTTCACATAAGAGATAAGAATGGCAAATTGCTTGCTCATGAAAATTTCTATGAATCCTCCGGTGGTGATGTATGGTTGTGGGGAAAAGGAACTGGGACAATTCGTTTGCACAAAAAAGAAGATGGAAATTTTGATCAGCAGAGTTATTTACAGGCAGAGGATGCCTGTAATTTTTTGCTAGAAGATAGTTCAGGGAAAATATGGATAGGTGGAAAGAATGGGTTGAAAAGTATTTCTGAGCAAGGAGAGGTTAAAGAGTTTTATACCTATGAATATTATTTCACTCATGCAATAGAGGTAGAGGGAATGATTTATTTCTCCACAATGGAATCTGAATTGTTGATCTATGATATGAAGCGTGGTATTTTTGAGGAGGTAACTCCGGCTTTTAATGATGCCATGACTCATTTGTTCCGTCTGTCATCTCACGAACTGCTTGTTTTCTTTGACTCCAAAGGTGTATGGATATATGATATCTCATATGGCACTTTTCATCAGTCTGGACTAAATTGTGAAAAAGAACATCTCACTTCGGACGTGGAGATTATTTATGATAAGAAGAAAGGTGTATGGTTTTATTCTAAATCGGGTAGATTATGGTATTGCAATGGAGAGGATTCCAGAATCCGAAGGATAAATATAGACTTGAATAAGGATCTTGCGATGATGGGTACAGGGCAGACCGCGTTATCCATAGATGCTGTTCTAGCCGGTTCTGACGGGCTTTACTGGATAGTGACCTACGGGTTTGGCTTATTTTGTTATAATCCGGTCGATGAGACGTTGGTGAATTACACTAACCAGCCGGATCCTAGCAGTCTTGCTTCCAACTATCTATTGTCTATAACTGAAGACCGCTTGGGAAATATATGGATTGGAAGTGAGTATGCCGGAATTATACGGGTGGTGAAAAGTCCTGAATATGTACATGTGGTACATCCGGAGGCAGGGACTATTATCGGCAAGACGAATAATGTACGTTCCATTTATGAGGATTCAAAGGAAAATATCTGGGTCGGTTTGAAAAATGGGGAACTGTATGTCTATGATTCTGCTATGAACTTGAAAAAACATATTGATTGGGTTATAAACCCTTATGCACTGGTGGAAGATAATCAAAGGCGTATGTGGGTAGGTACCAAGGGGTATGGTATTTATTTATTTGATATTGAGAATTATAACGAATTGGCTCATCTGACACATAAAAAAAATAAGCCAGAGTCGTTGTGCAGTGATGCTGTCTTTCATATTTTGAAGGATAATAAGAATAGAATTTGGGTTGCCTCCTTTGAGAACGGGGGGATAGGATTGGCACAAGAAACAAAAGAAGGTATTACTTTTAAAAATTTTATCACAGGTAAAGGAAATAAGAGTATGATTCGATATCTTTATCAAGATAATAAAGAGCGTATTTGGGGTGGAACTTCTGACGGACTTGTTAGGTTTAATCCGGGAGAACTGATACGGAATCCAGATGCTTATGTCTTTTATAATATGGATTTAACTTCACCTTATTCGTTAAGCAGCAATGATATCAAGACTATTTATCAGGATACGAATGGAGATATTTGGATTGGAACTGCCGGAGGTGGACTGGACAAGTATATAGAAGCGCGTGAAGGGACTTCTGATCAGTTTCTCTCTTTTACAATTGGCGAAGGAATGCCGGATAATTATGTCTTGGGTATTTTGGAACATGGGGATTATCTTTGGCTAAGCAGTGAGAATGGTTTGTCGCGTTTTTGTAAGAATGATTATTCGGTAATTAGCTATCAGTTTGCCCAGAAAGCTTATGCGAATATCTTTAATGAGGGGGCACGTTTTAAATGTAAGAATGGTATTATGTTATGGGGAACTTTGGATGGGCTGATGATATTTGATCCTGAAAAATTTGAACCGAATACGAACCCTTTTCCAGTACTGGTTACTAGCTTGCAGATTGACGGAGTAGATTGGAATGAAGTCGAGTCTTCCGTAGAAAAGAAATCTATTACCTATACTGAAGAAATTCAACTTACTTATGAGCAAAATGTATTCACAGTAGAATTTGCGACATTGGACTTGCAGAATCCCGAACAGAATCAATACACTTATATTTTAGAAAACTATGATAAGTCATGGAGTATTCCTGCTTCCTTGAATACGGTTACATATAAAAATCTGCCACCTGGAAAATATACTTTTAAAGTAAAGGGAGCCAATTCCTATGGGATCTGGAATGATGAAGTGACTTCTTTGAAAATTACAATCACTCCACCATTTTGGAAGTCCAATATGGCTTATACAGTGTATGTATCGCTGTTTATTTTCATATTGTTTGTCTTTTATCGGTTGATTGCAAAATTCAACCGATTAAATAATGCTGTAGAGATTGAGAAGCAATTGACGAATCACAAACTGCGTTTTTTTACAAATATTTCGCATGAGTTTCGTACACCGCTTACTTTGATTCAGGGTGCGGTGGAGAGATTGAATGAACTGGGGGACCTTCCTGTCCCTGCTTATAAGCAATTAAGCGTGTTGAATCGGAATTCTATGAATCTCAGACGACTGATAGATCAGTTGTTAGAGTTTAGAAAACTTCAAAATGATGTATTGAAGCTAGATCTTGAAGAAATAGATATGGTAAGTTTTACGCAGGATATTTATGGTGGCTTTCAAGAGATAGCTGTACAGAAAAACATAAATTATCAGTTTGATTGTTCGATGGAGTCACTTATTTTGTTTATTGATAGAAAGAAGATTGATAAAGTTTTGTATAATTTGCTTTCCAATGCGTTTAAGTTCACACCTAAAGGAGGTTGTATAATTTTGTCCTTGGCGGAAGATGAAAAAAGACGGAAATGTATCCTGTCGGTAAAAGACAGTGGAATTGGAATACCTAAGGAGAAACAACATTTATTGTTCAGCAGATTCAGTCAGATTCACTTTTCTAAATCTGGTACCGGAGTCGGGCTTTCTTTAGTGAAAGAATTTGTGGATGTTCATAAAGGGAAAATTTATTTTGAAGATAACCCCAGTGGGGGGGCTATTTTCAAGGTGGAATTATCTACTTCAAAAGAAACTTATGTAGGGGAGAATTTTGTTACTGTACGTCCACATATGGATATCATAGAGGATAGTCCGGTTGTAAAATCTGTACAGGTAGAACAAGAGAAAGTCTTTCCTTCTGTAGAAAGCAATATTTTGGCAGAATATAGGCTTTTGGTAATAGACGATAATGATGATATACGTGATTTTTTAATGGATGGTTTCAGCGGCAGTATGATTGTAGATACTGCTGCTGATGGTAAGGAAGGTCTTCAAAAGGCAATTGATACAAATCCGGATATTATAATTTGTGATGTTATGATGCCAGAAATGAACGGGTTTGAAGTGACGCGTCAGTTGAAGAAGGATTTTCAAACTTGTCATATTCCTATTATTTTGCTTACAGCACACTCTTCTCTTGAGCATGAGTTGGAAGGTATAGATAGTGGAGCGGATGCATATATCACAAAGCCTTTCAGTTTGAAATACGTCCAAAAACGTGTGATGAAGTTGGTGGAACAGCGGGAGTTGTTGAAAAAACTTTTCTCCAAAGAGTTTACTATTGACGAAAGAGTGACTAATACAACTGATAAAGAGTTTTTTGATAAAATAGAGAAAATTTTGGATGATAATTATGAAGATAGTACGTTTACCATCGATAGGTTTATTGAATTATCGGGTATCCGCCGAACTATTTTTTTTAAGAAGGTAAAAGGTATAACAGGTTTTTCGCCGAATGAATTGATAAAGATGAAACGATTGAATAAGGCTGCTGTTTTACTAAGGCAGGGTGAATTTACGGTTTCCGAGGTTTCTTATAAGGTGGGATTTGAAGATCCTTTTTATTTCAGTAAATGTTTTAAGGCTCATTTTGACTGTACGCCTAAAAATTACAAAAAATCAATATAGTTCCTTTTTTCTTGATTCAGTATGTCTTATTGTGATTTTTTTGAGGGATAGAGTACAGTTAGTTCTTTTTTCCGTCTTATTTTAAAATATTGAATCATCATAAAACAGCATGCTATGAAATTGTTTTTTTCCTTCGTTTTTGCCTTATTGGCTTTTACAGCTTGTACAAAACCCGAAAAGGAAGTCTATATCTTCACTTCTCATCGTGAGCCGGCATTGGACGGGTTACATTATCTTTACAGCTATGACGGCTATCATTGGGATAGTATCGCAGGTTCATGGTTGAAACCGGAAATAGGAAATAAGACTCCTTATTATAATTATTTCACTAAACAGACCGAAGAACAGAAATATGCTCCCAATTCGATGATGCGTGATCCGTCCATGACCCAAGGCCCGGATGGAACTTTCCATTTAGTGTGGACAATCAGTTGGAATGGAGAACAGGGATTTGGTTATGCCAGTTCTAAAGACTTGATTCATTGGAGTGAACAACGCGAAATCAAAGTGATGAAAGACTCTTTGACTAACAATGTGTGGGCACCGGAAGTTTTCTATGATGATGAAAAGGAACAGTTCATCGTTGCCTGGTCTTCTGCCATTCCTGTAGAAAGATATACGGCAGCCGATAGCTTGGGAGCTAATAAAAGTCACCGTGCCTATTATACCACGACCAAGGATTTCCAAACATTTACTCCTGCAAAGGCGTTTTATGATCCGGGATTTAATTCTATTGACGGATTTATAGTAAAGCGTGATAAAAACGACTATGTATTAATTATAAAAGACAATCGCAAGCCTGGTTACAGTGATTTGTTCTGTGTATCCGGGCCATCGGCAGAAGGACCTTATGCTGATCCGTCAGTAAAATTTGCACCGACTTACTCTGAAGGTCCGTGTGCCGTGAAAGTAGGTGATGAATGGTTGATTTATTTTGATGTTTATCGGGAAGGACGGTTTGGAGCCGTGTCTACAAAAGACTTCAAGAACTTTACTCCCATTGACGATCAGATTTCTATTCCGCAAGGACATAAACATGGTACTATCATAAAAGTTCCCGAATCAGTTTTGCTCAACCTGAAAGCGGAGGAAGCTAAAAGATTCCCTCAAAAAGACTAGTTATTACCCAGAATTGTCTGCTTGAATAAGTTACTTTGGGCTTTTGAAATTTATAAGATGAATGCACAAATGAAAAACAAGAATCTAGTATTATTATTCCTTCTTCTGATGGTGGAAGGAGGACTGCTTTCGGCAGCAGCACAGAGCAAATCGTCGGTTTATAAGCCTTGGAGTCATGGACAACTGAAAGTAAGTAAAGAGAACCGCTATCTGATGAATGCGGACGGGACTCCCTTTTTCTGGTTGGGGGATACGGGATGGCTGTTACCCGAGAAACTGAATAGAGATGAGGCTGCTTATTATCTGGAACATTGTCGTCAGGCAGGTTTCAATGTGGTGCAGGTACAGACTATAAATGGAGTTCCTGCCATGAATTTCTATGGCCAGTATTCCATGATAGATGGTTTCAATTTTAAGAATATAGACAGAAAAGGAGTTTACGGGTATTGGGACCACATGGATTATATTATTCAGAAAGCTGAGCAGAACGGCATTTACATAGCGATGGTATGTATCTGGGGAGGGCTTGTGCGCTCCGGAAAGATGAATGTTGAAGAGGCTAAAGCGTATGGTAGATTTTTAGGTGAACGATATAAAGATGCCCCTAATATCATTTGGGTAATCGGTGGAGATACTTATGCTGACCGGAATACTGAGATTTGGGAGGCGTTGGCGAATAGTATTCTTGCTGTGGACAAGAATCATATAATGACCTTTCATCCGTTTGGCCGTACATCCAGTGCTACTCATCTGAATAATAAGGAGTGGATGGATATGAATATGTTCCAAAGTGGACACAGGCGTTATGGTCAGAAAAAAGGAGATGGTGATACTTCTGTTACGGGATTGGAGGAAGACAATTGGCGTTATGTAGAAGAGGCTTTGTCCATGACTCCACTGAAGCCTGTTCTGGATGCAGAACCCAGTTATGAAGGTATTCCTCAGGGATTGCATGATCCTGCCCAGCCACGCTGGCGTGACTGTGATGTGAGACGCTATGGATATTGGTCTGTTTTTGCGGGCTCTTGCGGACATACATACGGACATAATAATATCATGCAGTTCTTGAAACCGGGTACACCCGGTGGGTATGGAGCTGATGGAATAGAGAAACCTTGGTATAAAGCAATGCAGGATCCCGGCTTCAATCAGATGAAATATCTGAAGAATCTGATGTTAACTTTCCCTTATTTTGAACGTGTACCGGATCAAAGTGTAATTGCCGGTACGAATGGGAATCGTTATGACAGAGCCATTGCGACTCGCGGAAAGGATTATTTGTTAGTATACAATTACTCCGGAAATCCGATATCTGTTGACTTGACTAAAATCAGTGGCGCAAAAAAGAAAGTATGGTGGTATAGTCCTAAAGATGGAAAACTTTCTTTTATAGGAGAATTTGATAGTAAAATTACTCCCTTTACCTATGACGGCAGTTATAATCGGGATAATGACCAGGTATTAATTGCTATAGATTCAAGCAAGAATTATATTTCTACCGAATGGCTGGAACTTCCTATGGTAAATCAATAGCATTTTTGAGGAATACAGTCAAAAAGTCTTATTAAGTCTTAATGAAACGGGAAAAGTCAATGCGGAAATTGTAATTTTGAAAAAACATATTTACAAATGAAACGCATTGGCTTGTTCTTATTCTTTTGTATTCTTTCCTTGCATGGCATAGCTCAGGTTGAAAATGACAAGGATACGCTCATCATCCGGCAAGATAAAATCAATGAGTTTATCAATGAGATGAATGAGGCTGATAAAAGTATGGATTTTATAAACGAACCTCCTACGTTGACACCTCCCGTTTTATCTGATACGTTGCGGATGCCAAAATTTGATTTTACTCCCCGTGAAGAAATGCCTAAGATATCCCCTTATATTTTTTCCGGAAATCCTTTCGGACATGATTATATAGATGGACGTGCTTATCAGATTAATAGTACGGGGATTCTGAGTGGTTATCATTCTTTTCAAGGGTTGCCTTCTATAGGTGAGGCACGTAATGCCGGAGTGATGTACACACAGCGTCTCAATGATTTTATAACCGTGACAGGAGGAGTATATGCTGCTAAATACAATGTATATGGAGTCCGCTTTAATGATTTAGGTGCTAAGGGAAAGCTGTCTTTTCGCATTAATGACAGAATGAAGATCAATATGTTCGGCACATACTCGGTGTATAACGGATATGGTATGACTCCCGCCTCACAGCTTTTTATGAACCAGAATTCATACGGAGGCACTTTGGAATTTAAAATATCGGATAGTTTCGGAATTGAAGCGGGAGCAGAGAGGGAATTTAATCCGATGACCCGTAAATGGGAACCCCATCCTATTATTATGCCGGTATTCTATAAATAATAATTTGTGTATCTTTACGGCATGAATGAAGAGATAGAAGAGTATTACGAAGAGTTATACAGGCTTTATATAGATGAAAACCAGCCATTGGAACGCCGTTACAGGCAATTGCGTGAATCATTGGAGCGTGTGGTGCGTGAAAAGATACAAGGGAATAGTTTGCAGACCACTGATTTGGCCGCCCGTATTAATTATGTAGCCACTCAATATGGGCTGGATCTGAAAGAACAGAATCAGTTACATACCTTTCGCCTGACTTCCAATGATATTTTGAACCATCGTAAGTCTCCTGTAAAAGAAGAGTTCCTGCGTGATTTGCGTGCAGTGGCATACGCATATAGGAAGATGTTTGCACAGGATATTCCATTGAAGTTGTTCTCAGTTCTTCCCAAGCAGGAAATAGCATCTTCAGGGAAAAAAGAAAAGATGGAATACATCCGCCGCATCCGTGTATGCTTTGATTATGCCGATGATACCTATTTGTATGTACATCCTGTAGATGTAATAGCTGATGAACCTATACGGGTTGTTTATAATAAACCCGGTATCAATCATGAATTTGAAGAAACCATAAAGGAACTTTGGCGATATGCCCAGCTTAATCTGCTGGATGTTTCTGTAGATAGGGATGGAATTTATACCCCTTCTTTTATCGTATTGGAACCGGATTATTTGATAGATATCAGTTCATTGGCGGAATGTTACAAGGATTATGGCAGCCATCCGGCAAACTATTTTTTGAGCCGGCTGGTGCCGATTGATAATGCCCGCCCTTTGCTATTGGGAAATATAGCCAATCTGTTCCTGGATGAATGGATACATGCAGGTGAGGAGGAGCCGGACTATATAGACTGTATGAAGAAGGCATTCCGGCAGTATCCCATTGAACTGGCTGCTTGTGCCGAACTTCGTGATCCGTCCAAAGAGAAAGAGTTTGCCAAGGATTGCCGGATGCATTTTGAGCATATACGGGACGTTGTACAACACACTTTTTTGGAGCCGGGGTATAATCTGGATAAAAAGGAGGCTGTGCTGGAACCGTCCTATATTTGCGAGGCGTTGGGCATTCAGGGACGTCTGGACTATATGCAGCGGGATATGAGCAGCTTTATAGAAATGAAATCGGGCAAAGCGGATGAATTCTCCATGCAGGGAAAAGTGGAACCCAAGGAAAATAATAAGGTTCAGATGCTGCTATATATGGCAGTGTTGGAATATAGCATGGGACAGGACCGGCGGCGTATGCATCCCTATTTGCTTTATACCCGTTATCCTTTATTGTATCCGGCCAGAGCATCGTGGGCTCAGGTAAGGCGGATTATCAATTTGCGTAACCGTATTGTTGCTGCCGAGTATGGGGTACAATTCCATAATCATCCTGATTTTACACGCAACTTGTTGGCACAAATCAATCCGGAGGTGGTGAATGAAAGAAAACTGAGCGGCAGATTCTGGGAACAGTATTTGAAGCCCTCTATCTCGCGTTTCCGGGAGAAGCTGTCGGCGTTGGAACCTTTGGAGCAGGCCTATTTTTATACGCTTTATAATTTCATTACAAAAGAACTTTATACCTCCAAATCGGGAGATGTGGATTATGAAGGACGTGCAGGGGCTTCAGCTCTTTGGCTGAGTACACTGGATGAGAAACGTGAGGCGGGAGAGATATTATATGATTTGCAGATAATGGAAAATAGGGCATCACAGGCTCATAAGGCCTATATACTTTTGTCTATTCCGCAATATGATGAAATGTTTCTTCCCAATTTCCGTACAGGAGATGTGGTTGTGTTGTATGAGCGTAATAATGACTTGGATAATGCGACCAATAAAATGGTTTTTAAGGGTAATATTGAGCAGATTACAGATACAGAATTGCGTATTCGTTTACGTGCTACCCAACGTAATGCTTCCGTTTTTTCTCCGGACAGTCGTTATGCTGTAGAACATGATACGATGGATACTACATTTCGCAGTATGTATTTGGGACTCTCCGCTTTTCTGGATGCGAATACGGAAAGACGGGAATTATTGCTGGGACAACGGCCTCCCCGCTTTGATTCGTCTTTTGATGAAGCTATAGCGCTGACCGGTGATGATTTTGAGAGGGTGGCGTTGAAAGCTGAGTCGGCCCGTGATTATTTTCTTCTGGTGGGACCTCCCGGAACAGGAAAGACTTCGAGGGCGTTGCGTAGAATGGTGGAACATTTCTATGCAGCATCATCTATGCAGATATTGTTACTGGCTTATACCAACCGGGCTGTTGATGAAATTTGTCAGTCACTGTCCTCTATCACCCCCTGTATAGATTATATACGGGTGGGAAGTGAGCTTTCCTGTGATGTACGCTTTAGAGGACATCTGTTGGAGAATATATTGGCGGAATGCAACAGTAGGAGAGAGGTGAATATCCGTATGGCAGATTGCAGAGTATATGTTGGAACCGTGGCCTCTATTGCGGCTAAAGCTGAACTTTTTAAATTAAAACGTTTTGATGTAGCCATAGTGGATGAAGCCACCCAAATATTAGAACCCCAATTGTTGGGTATTCTGTGTGCCAAGTTTGCCGATGAAAGAAATGCAGTGGGTAAATTTATCCTGATAGGTGATCATAAACAGTTGCCTGCCGTTATTTTGCAGAATAGCGGACATTCTGAAGTGCATGATGAGGGACTTAGGGAAGCCGGACTTTTTAATTTAAAAGATTCTCTGTTTGAGCGGCTTTATCGTTTTCATTTAAAAGAAGAATCTCCTAAAGCGATAGATATGCTTTGCCGTCAGGGGCGTATGCATCCGGGAGTGGCTTTTTTTCCCAATAAAGCATTTTATGCCGGAAAATTGGAGGCTTTGGGATTACCTCATCAGTTGGAGCACATAGAGGCTCCGGTACGTTTTATCCCTTCGAAGCAAGATTTGGAGAGCGTTTCCGGAAAAACAAACAGATATGAGGCACAGATTGTCGCCGGTTTAGCCAAAGAGGTGTATCTGGCTCATGAAGAGGAATTTGATCCGAATCGAACGTTAGGGGTCATTACTCCTTATCGAAGTCAGATTGCTTTGATACGTAAAGAGCTTCAGGCATTGGCTATTCCTGCTTTGAGTAGGATTTCCATTGACACTGTGGAACGGTATCAGGGCAGCGAACGTGATGTCATTATTTATTCTTTTTGTGTGAATCACCTCTATCAATTAAGGTTTCTGCCCAACCTGACAGAAGAGGACGGTGTACAGATTGACCGTAAGCTGAATGTCGCTTTAACGCGTGCACGCAAGCAGCTTTTTATCACAGGAGTCCCTGAAATATTAAGTCATAATTCTATCTATCAATATCTTCTGAAAACTATTTATTAGGGAAAAAAATACCACAGGCTACTTAGGTGTGTAGTCTGTGGTGAATTCTTTAATTAGGCATCAACCGGTTTGTATTTGGGGACCAATGCTTTCATGATAATCCAACCAACCAAATAAGCTACGGCACATACACAGAATATGATGAAGTAGCCGGCAGGTTTTCCTTCGAATCCCATAAAAGTCATATTCGTTTCTGCTGCATAGTCAAACAGTCTGCCAGATCCCATATTAATACAGAATGAACCTATACCACCTGCCATACCACCAATACCTACGATAGTAGCGATGGTGCTTTTGGGGAACATATCACCTACTACAGAATAAATATTGGCAGACCATGATTGGTGTGCCGCACCTGCAATACCGATAATAATGATAGGATACCAATATGAATAATTGCCTAAAGGTTGGGCAAACAATGCCAGCAGTGGGAACAAGGCAAAGATAAGCATAGCCTGCATACGGGCTGCATATGGATTCTTACCTGTTTTATTAATGATAATAGTAGGTAACTTACCACCATAAATAGATAACATGGTAATAGCATATAATACGAAAATCAACATTTGTGCGGTACCCGTATCTGAAGCGAAACCGTATACATCCGAAATATATGCCGGAGTCCAGAACAGGAAGAACCACCATACGCCATCAGTCATGAACTTACCGACAAATACAGCCCATGTTTGGGGAAATTTGAAACATTGCAAGAATGAAATCTTCTTGTTGTCGAAGTCGTTGGCAGCAGCTTGTTGTTCTGCTGATTCTTCAGGATTGTTGTTGTCTTGTTCAATATATTCCAGTTCGGCAGCATTCACGCGAGGGTTGACATTGGGTTTCTTATAGAGGAACATCCAAAGTCCCATCCAAATGAATCCTAAACCACCGATAACGATGAAAGCCATTTCCCATCCGTTGCCCACACCAATACTTTGGAAATAACGTGCCAAAGGAGGGATAGTGATCGGAGCGGCTAAAGCACCTACTGTAGAACCTGCATTAAAGATGGAAGTGGAATATGCACGGTCCTTTTTCGGAAAATATTCGGCTGTTACCTTAATAGCTGCTGGGAAGTTTCCTGCCTCACCTACACCTAATACGATTCGGGCAGCGATAAAGTAATAAACGCTGGTAATGGCGATAGTTGAAGCGACGGCTCCTGTTGCAGAAAGCATCTCTTCTGCGTTATGAATACCTAATGTTTCTTCGGTTGCCCAACCGCACAATGCATGAAGACAAGCTCCTAAGGACCAGACAAAGATAGCCCAGAGATAACCTTTTTTAGTTCCCATCCAGTCAATGAAACGACCGGCGAACAGGTTGGCAATGGCATACACTATAGAGAAAATAGCTGTGATATCTCCGTAATTCGAATCCGTCCAGTGAAATTCCGGAGCAATGAAGTCTTTCCAGGTTAGTGAAAGCACCTGACGGTCGAGGTAATTGACTGTAGTGGCAAAGAATAGCAGACCACAGATTATCCATCTGAAGTTTGTCATCTTCTCACCTACTTTTTGAAATGTACTCATGATAATAGATTTAATTATGTTTTTCTTATTAGACGCAAAAATAACCATTCTGTACCTATTCTCTATGCAAAAATTGGTGGAAAGCCTGTATAAATCGGTACAATGGTAAGATTTCTAAAAAAATCATTCTGAATGTCGCAAAAAAAACTGAAAACGAGTTGATTTCTTGCAACATTCAGAATGACAAGAGTTAATGAGTAATGGTGTGTACCATTCTACTTATCTCATATCTGTGTATTTTATTTCATCCTTGTCACTGTATTTCAGGTTTTCACCTCCCATACCCCAAATAAAGGTATAGTTGCTGGTACCTGCAGCGGCATGGATAGACCATTCGGGAGAAGTGATGGCTTGTTCGTTGTGTAACCATACCCTCTTCTTGCGGTTCGCCCATCAGGTGGCAAATGGCATTTCCTTCAGGCAGGTTGAAATAGAAGTAGGCTTCCATACGACGGGTATGTGTATGGGCCGGCATGGTGTTCCATACAGAACCCGGAGCCAGTTCAGTAAGTCCCATCTGTAATTGGTTTGTACCACCGTTTTTCACTCTTTCCAATACATCTTTTACAATTAACTGGTTTACAATACGGTCGTTGCTATCTTCCATTTTTCCATAATGATCTGAGATAGCTAAAGCATACTGTTTAGGATTTGCTTTTTGAAGCTTGGCGTCGGTAGTGATCAATTGAGTAACGTATGGCTTGTAAGCCGGTGCCGAATTGATATAGAATTTAGCCGGTTTGGCAGCGTCATTACTTTTAAAAGTAACTTCTTTATTCCCGCAACCTACATAGAGGGCTTCCTTGTATTTCATAGGATATTCTTTACCGTCTACAGTAACTACGCCATCACCGCCTACATTGATGACTCCTAGTTCACGCCGTTCAAGGAAGTAAGTGATTTCCGGACCCAGTTCACGGAAAGTTTCCAGCTTCAAAATTTTGTTTACCGGCATAGCTCCTCCGTAAATAAGACGGTCGTAAAGGGTGTATGTAACATTGATTTCATCCGGCGCCATCACCTTTTCCATCATAAATGAACTACGCAGACGTTCTGTATCATAGTGTTTCACATCTTGCGGATGGCAAGCGGTCTGTACTTTGTAATTTACTTGAGCTGAAGTTGCCAAGGCAGAAACACTCAGCATCATTGCAATCGCTAATTTTTTCATAATCATTATCTTTAATTTTTAATTTTTCATTGTTTTCTGGTATTTAATGATGGAACGACGGTTCAGCACCATTAAGAATAGTGTTATCAGTACTAAAATTCCGGAACCAATCCATTTGAATGAATAAGTCAAATGGAAAATAGCCCATGAGAAAGGACTTGAAGCAAAATCCAATGCCCCACCTTCAAAACCAGACGGGATGTTTACGGCAGCATCTTGTGTCTTGGCGTATACATCATGTGCTGCTTTGGTGAAATAAGGAGCCAGATCTGTTACAAAATACAGACCGATGGCCAGCACAACAAAACCAATGATGAAAGTCTTTACTACATTTCCTTTTGTGATAGGTAATATCAATGGGAATACATAGAACATGCCAGCTAATGAAGCCAATGGCAAGAATTCATTGCCCGGAAGCACCACTGCCAATAAGATAGTAACAGGGATTAATAGTAATGATACAACCAACGTGGCCGGATGTCCGATCACCAAGGCAGGACTCATACCGATATTTAAGCCTACAGCACCCTTAAACTTCTTGGCGATCAGTTCGCGGGTAGCGTCCGAAATGGGTTTCAACCCTTCGATGAACAGGCTGGTAATACGGGGAATCAACTCCATTACCGCTCCCATCTTGATACCTAAACCTAGAATATAAGGAATCTTGTCTACTATTTCTTGTCCGTTCTTGCAAGATAATGCACCGATGCCACATCCTACCAGGATACCCAAGAAGAGAGGTTCGCCTAATAAACCGAATTTCTTTTTCATACCTTCCGCATCAATGTTCAGCTTTTCAAATCCGGGAATTTTGTCCAATACCTTATTTATAATGAGAGCGAATGGTACGAAACCTGCACAGAAGGGCTGCGGAATAGAAATACCTTCCATTTTATCATAGAAACCTTGAAATTTGTCTGCTGTGTAATCTGCTAAGATTAATGTGATGATATAACAGATAACAGCTGCGAAGAATCCCCACAAAATACTATCTGTTGCAAAATAAACTACGGCTCCGATAAAAGCGAAATGCCAATAGTTCCATAAATCAATATTAACCGTACGGGTGGTTTTAGTCAATAACATTAAGATGTTAACGGCCAGACATACCGGAATAATGAATGCCCCTACGGAAGTGTTATAAGCTACGGCTGCAGCAGCAGGCCATCCCATATCGAATACTTTCAGTTGCAGGCCATATATTTCGACCACTTTGCTTAAGGCCGGACCCAGACTGCTGGTCAGAAGTGCGGTAACCACTGATAGACCAACGAAACCAACACCTACCAACAAACCGCTTTTTAATGCTTTGCTGAATTTGATTCCGATACAAACGCCTAAGATTGTAAAAATTATAGGCATCATCACCGCTGCTCCTAAACCGATGATATAACTAAAAACTTGTTCCATTCTCTTGTGAATTAATAGTAAATGACTGTGTTTTCTACAATAGTATAAATTAAAAACTGCCCCAAAAATAAAACCTTTTCTCAACTTATCAAACCTGAAAGACATAATAATTAGTAAAAAGACAATTTTTGAACGATTTTTATCGTTATCGTGCACAAAAATAACCGTTTTCGCACACGAATACCAAATAATACACTTAGTAGGTTGAAAAGTGCACACTGCTTTTCGAGGAAAATACTACTTTTGTTTCATAAAATAAATAGGTCTAATACTAAAAATAAATGTCTTCATGAAAAAGAATTCTATTTGTAAAATTATTGTGTCCGGTTTGCTTGCGGTTGTTCCTTTGATGGGCATGGCTCAGCAGGTTTGTGGTAATAAGCCTTGGTCTGTACGTATGGCGGAATCAGAAATGGTGCGTTGTCCCGAATCTTGGCAATTGGATTTTCAGACCCGTTTGAAGTGGGATTACTGTCATGGCCTGGAACTTCAAGCTATGCTGGATGTATATGATGCATACGGTGATAAAAAGTTTTTTGATTATGCTGTGGCTTATGCCGATACGATGATTCATCAGGATGGTTCTATCGAAACTTATAAACTGGAGGAATATAACATTGACCGTCTGAATTCCGGCAAGATGCTTTTCCGTATTTACGAGCAGACTAAGGACGAGAAATACAAAAAAGCATTGGATTTATTGCGCAGTCAATTGGATACGCATCCCCGTAACGCCGATGGCGGTTTCTGGCACAAGAAGATTTATGAGAACCAGATGTGGCTGGACGGGCTTTATATGGGACAACCGTTCTATGCGGAGTATGCTTACCGTAACAACCGTGTGAATGATTATGCTGATATTATCAATCAGTTTGTCACAGTGGCCCGCCATAATTATGATCCGAAGACTGATCTATACCGTCATGCATGTGATGTGAGCAAGCGTGAAAAGTGGGCGGATAAAACTACCGGGTGGTCACAACACTGTTGGGGACGCGCCATGGGATGGTATGCAATGGCTTGTGTGGATGTACTCGATTTTATACCGGAACACGAAGCCGGACGTGAATCTGTTATCGAAATATTGAATAAACTGGCTGCCCAGATTAAACGTACTCAAGATCCAGCAACAGGGGTATGGTATCAGGTGATTGACAGAAGCGGGGATGAGGGGAATTATCTGGAATCCTCTTGTTCTACCATGTTTGTATATACTCTGTTGAAAGCGTTACGTAAGGGATATATTTGTCCTTCGTACATGGAAGTGGCTAAAAAGGGATATGAAGGGCTTTTGACCCAATTTATAGAAGTGGATGATAAAGGTGTGGTTTCTATTACTAAAGGTTGTGCTGTTGCAGGTTTGGGAGGCAAGCCGGTGTATCG
>ERZ779743.371-NODE-371-length-17119-cov-2.88203_pt1 | contig 17119 bp, 20 predicted proteins | sample MGYA00511257_ERZ779743 | MGnify/ENA primary metagenome ERZ779743 (study PRJEB29588, sample SAMEA2159429) | human gut metagenome | biome: human gut; feature: human-associated habitat; material: faeces | place: Denmark | collected 2008/2010 ...
TATAATCAAGAAAAAGTAAAGGGAAAACAAACAATATGGGTAAAATCATTTACCACCGAGATATTAAAGATCAAGTAATCATACTTGATAAAGAAATTGACTACAGTTACTATAGGGAAACGCTAATCTACTGTATCACAAACAGTAAGAATAAAACGGAATGGATGCAGGTAATCCACATAGGATACCGAAATAGAAAAACCGTTATATCTATTCAGCGATGTCAAAGAAAGATACGTAGCAGCGAGAAGATTAGGAATAGATATTGGATTTTACGAAATCACTGGTACGGATTCCAAGCATCTGATCAATTTAGATACCTATTATTTAACAGTGTTAAATAAAATAAATAACATATAAAAGGAGTGAATACAATGACAAAACAAAGAATAACCATCGAGCAGAACCCATTAACCGAGGAGACCTTGACGTTAAACGCCTTATGCCTCGCCTATGAACTACCGCAATACAGTGTTCGAGAGCGAAAGGGCAGTTCCAAGAGTAAACTATACAACGTCTACATCGACGACAGCTTAATCTTTTACGGAACCATCCACCAAGTAAAATACTACTTACTGAATGCGATTTACCTCATCACCCGGGTACAAGAGCACCACACGGGGAAGAGATGAAAAAAAGGTTGGAGCGGATTGGAAAAAAGCCAAACCGCCCGCACTTTCAAATCAGGGATGTAGATAAAACTAGGCGTAGTGATTCAGTGGCAAAGTCTGAACCACGGCGGGCCTACAAGAAGGAGATACAACTAATCTTCTTTGTATCTAAGCATATTATACCACATCAACCCCAAAAAGTCAAGAGAGGAGAACAAATATGGAAGGATTATTATATCTCAGTTTTATATTCTTAGCGTTTGTAGGGATACCAGCGATCGGCTTTATCCTGTGGCATAAACTAGGTAAAATCTATCAAGAATGGAGAGAAGAGCAGTACAACAAGATTGCACGTGAGATTCGGTATATGAATTTCCAAAATAATTCTCACAATTCTAAAGAAAGAGAAGAAATGTTCAGACAATTTGAAAAAATGATGGAGGAGGAATACAAAAATAAAAATAGTAAAAATAATTAAATAATAGGTTGATTTCATATTTAAAATATGATATAATAAATATGAAAAAAACAAAACAAGAAGAGAGGAGAAAAAAGGAATGCGAAAACGTATGATAAGAAGACTCATTAAAGAGTACACTATCACCGTCCAGTACTACGATCTTGAAGGCGCACAGACACGAAATAAGATTGTACGAACTTTATTACCTGTAGATGAAACAACCTTACAGGAAGTTGCAGCTGGTGAAATTGGTAGAAAAGTAAAAAACAAGCTATTGCTGAAAGAGATCAAAAATGTGATTGGAAGCAATCCAATTATAGGATTGACGTTAGAATATATCGGAACGTCATTATACAGCATGAGCTTAGAGGATTTTATCAAGTGTGCTGAGGTCGAACGTAGTCAAACAACTGCAAGTATTTATGAAGATGAAGAAATGATTGAAGAAGAGGAGGAATAAAACATGGTCACAGTAACAAACAAGAGCAGAGAGTTTAGCGAGGTAGAAATCTATTTAATGACGGTATCACCATCTATGATATCCGTAAAAACGTTAGAGGACGGAACCAAGATCAATGTCAGAGGAATCTTAGAGTTTGAGGAAGTAAAAGAAGAAACAGGAGAAGTCGTAAACATCGTTTCTATTATTGACGACGAAAAGGACGTGTATTCTTTCCAATCTAAGACTTTCAAACGTTCCTTAAATGACATAGCAATGATCTGTAAAGACAAACCATTTACGATTATCAAGACAAGTGGTAAGACGAAAGCGGGTAGAGATTTTATTAATTGCATCTTGGACGTATCCAGTATCGAATAAGTATTTTAGAAAAAGTGGGGATTCGTCCCCACTTTTTCTATTGAATGGGAGGTATTCTAATGAGCAAAGGCAAATACTATCAAGAATACCGAAAAGAAAGAAGACGAATACAAAGCTTTCTAAGAAGAAACCGAGCCAAGGGATACATCTTTCCGGATAACATCCTACCAGATCAGCCAAAGAGAATCACACCAGCATCCATTCGCAGACTAAAGAGAATCACACCAGAGTTTCTCTACAAGAAGGCGAGTTACGTGGATAGTGAGACGGGCGAGATACTAACAGGAACCGAGGCTGTAAAACAAAGACGTAGTGAGTCAGCAAAGAGAGCGGCAAAGACCAGAAAACAACGAAAAAGAAATACAGACGATGAAGGTATTTATGATCGAATCACCATTAGTACGTGGTATAGTCAGTTAGAGGTCTATGCGGACGGAAAAGGGTACGCTATGTTACTCGCTTGGGCCGATGAAATTATTCAATCTGTTGGCAGAAAAGGATTTGCGGAAACGATACGAAAAGGTACTGAGGCTGGAAATCTCATTACGTGGGATGTTGTGTACAAAGCGGGCGAGACCATGAAGTACATAGCCAACATGACAGAATACGTACCAGATCAGGGTGTATGGTACAAAGAGAAGCTGTTAGACAAATTACAATTTACGAAAGAATTTGCTGAATGGGCGGAAACACAAGAAGAGTGGTAAGATGAAAAGAACGTATCGTTATTTTGCATGTGACTTTGAGACAACGGTATATGAGGGGCAAACGAATACCGAGGTGTGGTTATCCGGGTGTGGAGAATTATTTACGGACGACTTACATGTATACGGTTCGATTGGTGAGCTGTACAAATATTTTACTTCATTAAATTGTCATATTATTGCATACTTTCATAACCTAAAGTTTGATGGTGCCTTTTGGATAGACTTTTTACTAACGAAACTAAAGTATGAGCAAGCCTATCAAAAACTACCAGGCGGAAAAGTAAAATTTGTTGACGACAAAGACATGAGGAGCAAGTCCTTTAAGTACAGCATATCGGATAGAGGGCAATGGTACCAGATCATCATCAAATACAGAAAGCATTACATAATTTTAAGAGACAGTTTAAAACTGTTACCTTTTGCCTTATCCGATATCGCAAAAAGCTTTAAGACAAAGCACCAAAAGTTAACGATGGAGTACAAAGGATTTCGGTATGCTGGATGTGAAGTAACAGATGAGGAACGGGAGTATTTCAAAAACGACATTTATGTCTTAAAAGAAGGTCTGGAATTCATGTTCGAGCAGGACCACACAAAGTTAACAATCGGTTCCTGTTGTCTGGATGAGTATAAAAACATTCTAAAGCGTAGCACGAAACTCTGTGCGTTGGAATACGACGAATTGTTTCCGAATTTGTATGACCATGGATTTCCGTGTGTTGATCATAAATACGCAAACATCGGTGAGTGGGTAAGGCGGTCTTATAAGGGTGGGTGGTGTTATCTAGTCAGAGGGAAAGAAAACAAGGTACACGAAAACGGGTACACTTTGGATGTAAATTCCTTGTACCCGTCCGTGATGCATTCGAGTTCCGGCAATGCTTACCCCATCGGCTTACCTACGTATTGGCATGGGGACTTCATACCAGAACAAGCGAAAACAGAGACCCGGTATTTCTTTGTGCGTATTCGTACTCGTTTTTATTTAAAGAAGGGATATCTACCCTTTATCCAAATAAAGAACAACGCCTTGTATCGAGGGACTGAGGCATTAGAAACGTCTGATATTTTTGACCCAAAGGACGGTCAATATTATAGCCACGTGTGCGGAAACCCTGTGACGGTAGAGTTGACGTTAACTCAAACAGATTATTACCTAATCTTAGAACATTACGATCTTGTAGATTTTCAGATCATTGACGGATTTTATTTTCATTCCATGATCGGAATTTTCGATGAATACATTGATAAATACAAAGAAATTAAGATGAATTCCAAGGGAGCGGTACGAACGTTAGCAAAACTATTTTTGAACAATCTGTACGGTAAAATGGCGACTAGCACGGATTCGAGTTTCAAGGTTGCGTACTTAAAAGAGCCTGACGAATTTGGCAGGCAGACCGTCGCCTATTATCCGATCGAGGAGCATGATAAGAGACCTGGATACATCCCGTGTGGTAGCGCCATTACCAGTTACGCAAGAGAGTTTACGATACGTGCCGCACAGAAAAATTATTACGGACCAGATCGTGATGGATTTATATACAGTGACACCGATAGTCTGCACATTAATTTACCGCTGGAAGAGATCAAAGGTGTCCCGCTACACCCCACGGAATTTAATCATTGGGCGGTGGAAAGCAAGTGGGACTGTGGTATCTACGTGAGGCAGAAAACGTATTTAGAGCACATCACGGAAAAAGACATTCTATACGACGGGGAACGTGGAATCTATGAAAGTGAAGTCTGTGATTATTTAGATGTAAAATGCGCTGGTATGCCTCAGAGGTGTAAGGATTTATTTGTGGAGAGTATGAAGGAAGATCGAGTATACGATGAGAGCCGTAGTGAAGAGGAAAAGGCTTTTTTATATGAGAATCAGGTGCCGATTGTACGAACGATCAATGATTTTAAACGGGGGTTAAAAATACCCGGAAAGTTACTACCAAAGCGGATGCCTGGTGGGGTTGTACTTATGGACACGTATTACGAAATGAGGTGAGAGCATATGGATAAAATCAAAGTAAAGTATCACAATCCGATCTGTACGATTGAAAAGATTCGTGTTGGAGACTGGATAGATTTAAAAAGTGCCGAGACGATCGAAATTCGAGAAGGTGACAGCGCAAGAATTAGTTTAGGGGTATCCATGGAGTTGCCAAAAGGATATGAGGCCATTCTAGCGCCAAGGTCCTCATTGTTTTCGAACCATGGTTTGTTGATGGTGAATTCCATTGGAATCATAGATTCCAGTTATTGTGGAGATCGTGATATATGGAAAGCCGAGTTTTACGCCACCAGATATACAAAAATTTATGAGGGAGAGCGTATTGTACAGTTTCGTATTTTGAGAAATCAGCCTGAGGTGCAGCTTGAAAACGTACTAACCTTAGAGAATGTCAGTCGTGGTGGATTTGGAAGCACCGGCTTATTCTAATGTTTCACGTGAAACATAAAAAAGAGTGGGTGTAAACCCACTCTTAAAATATATCTATAATCATAGCACAGAGAATGCGACCGACCAGATCGAAAATGGACCACGGACGTATCTTCCAACGTGGTGAACCCGTGACACATCATAAACTGTCACTATGACAGATATCACAAGGATAAGAGAGCCATGACAGCGCTTTTACATTTCAAATTCTGAAAACGGAAACAACCATAATCAAAAAGCTGTCTCAGTGGCTGTATAAAGAAGCGGTACCGATTCATCATGACGTAATTAATGCTGTGGTCATCGGTTGTCACCGCAATTTTTGTAGGAAATGACTGGTCGACTTTTTCCGAGCAGTACATAATTCCATCTGAGGTAAACTCATTGATGCTATAATAGCGGTCTTGGAATTTGATCGTACAAATATAACGGCTTTTTCCAATCATTTTTTCGATAAAAGATTTATTATCATTGAGGTAGATGGACTGACCAGCATATGCAACATATTTTTCGCCGCTAAACGCCTGGTTAAAGGAGGAACTTAAGAACGCTTGGGAAGCGCTCTCATTAAAGTTTTGTTCCAGTACGAACCCATTTCCACGCAAGAACTTTGTGTTTTCCTGCAAGCGATCAGAGATACCAAACGAAACATAGTAAGGATTTAATAAAGAAACGGGGTTGGAGAGCATAATCACGGGAAGGTATCGTGTCTGCTCCCCTTTACCCCTAGCAATTGAGGTTCTAAGAGAGATAAACTTTGTCAGTTCGTTGGAACAATAACGATTATTTTCAGACTGAAATTCATCAAAAAGGAGGCGTTTCACATCGCTAAATACGTGAGACAGTTTTTTCAACTGCTCAGCTGTATTGATTGCCAACGCATAACCACATACCGTATTATTCACTACAAGTTCTCGATACAGACCTCTAGACTTTGGAACACTTTTCATTTCCAGTGTCGGAAAGAATAAATTACCAATTTCACGAAAGAACTTTTCTTCCACGCCATCAAGTTCATACGAATAACGATACAGTAAGCCAAAACATTCCCCATGTTTGAGGAAACGATTCATAAAATAACGGGAGAAATACGTTGTTTTTCCAGCGGTTCGGTTTGACGTGCAGATAAAGATTTCAGGTTTCTTTCCATTTAGGTCTGTCATGCTTAATAGTTTTGTTCCGTCGTAATATTTTGTCTCTGTTGCGCTCATCTTTTTTCACCTCTATAATATTATAACATATCTATTGCTATTAAGCAATAGATATGCTATAATTAACATAGGTAAGGAGGTGATGAGGATGTTCAATTCCGTTGTGATTGCACTGGTGTTTAATGGCTTAGATATCCTATCAGGATTTATTGCAGCGATCAAGGAAAAACGGGTGCAGTCATCAAAACTAAGAGACGGTTTATTTAAAAAAGTGGGATTCATATTTTGTTATGGGTTAGCGATACTTGTTGACCTGTATGGGAGCCGCATTGGTATGAATTTAGGCGTTGATATTTTACCGATTATTATTGCTTATGTCAGTGTTACGGAAACCGTTTCCATTGTTGAGAACATCTGTCGGATTAACAGTGACTTGTTACCGGATAAACTGTTAAAACTGTTCCATTTAGATAAGAGAGAGGATTCTTAATGCCGAATATTAATCAAGCATACTCTTGGGCTGTGAATACTTGTAACGCTTCCAATGTTGGATATTCTCAAGCTTACCGAAACCAACAAACCATTGGCGGAATCACGTACTATGACTGCTCTAGTTTTATTTGGTACTCTTTGATCGCTGGTGGTTTTCCGTGTGTGGAAGCGAACAATGGCAGCACGTGGCCATTTGTCACGTACACGATGGGACCCATCCTATTAAAAATGGGTTTCCAAAAAGTGGATGTGAATGGGCAATGGTTGCCTGGTGATGTGGCTGTCAGTTACACCCACACCGAAATGGTATACAAGGGGGGTTTGGCATCCGGGGTATGTATGGGCGCTCACACGAACAATGCTCCTCTCGCAAACCAAGTATCCATTGGTTCTTCCGGTGGAAACGCCAATTATGTATCGACACCTGCGCGTTTTCCAGACCTGTACCGCTTTGGAGAAGGTGGGGCATCTGGATATGGGTATAGCTTACCTGTGATTGCTGCTCTTTGTGGTAATTCCTGGAGAGAGTCGAACATTAACCCGGGGTTGGAAGAGAAAGGAAACGGAATCGGCTTTGGACTCTTTCAGTGGTCTTTTGAACGTCGAACCGCCTTAGAAAATTGGTTGAAAGAAAATGGTTATGAACTGACCTCACCAGAAGGTCAGTTGCAGTATTTGATTGTTGAGGGTGAATGGCAAGGCAGCTTTGGTGGTATTTCCAGTTTACAGGAATTTTTAACTTCCACCTCAACCGATGTCCCGATGCTGGTAGAGGCATTTATGAAATGTTGGGAACGTCCCGCTGAATCTGACCCCTCACAGCGTGTCGCATGGGCGAAACAATGTCAGGACTACATCCTTGCGCACGCTAATGATACGTCGATTACCGCATGGGTGATTAGTAATGAATATCTTACTGAGGCCGAAATCTTAAACAATGCGGTGATGATGTACCGTTATTTAAGCAGTGGTGGCGGTGGTGGCGGCACGTTTGGGCGAGAAAACTCGCTACCTGTCTATATGATGATTTTGCGGCATCCTTATTTATTTTAAATGTATGGAGGTGTTTCGTTGTGGCTGTTGTAAATAAAGATACGATTATGGAACGATTGAGAGAAAACTTTAATGACAATGATTCCGATGATGTCCTTGGCTTGTTGGAAGATGTGACCGACACCCTGAATGATTATCAATCTCGGTTAGAGGAAAATGGGGACTGGAAAGAGCGGTACGAACAGAATGATAGAGAGTGGAGACAGAAATATAAAGATCGTTTTTTCAATAATGACCCTGAGCCGGACCCGGAACCTGAACCAGACAAAGACCCGGAACAAGCAACGCCTACTACCTTTGAGGAGCTGTTTCATTTTGAATAAAGGAGGATATTGATTATGCCAAGAAGAATTGCAGTCGGCACGCTGAACGCAAGCACGTTAGACATTTTAAACGTGATTCGTCAAAATGCTAGTTATGAATACCAGAGTCAGGTGCCTGTCATTACGAAAGCAACTGACATTCCCAAAGTCGGTGCTGTGATTTATGGTACCCCCGCACTCGCCAATCAGTTTTTAAATGCGTTGATCAACCGTATCGCTATGGTACGTGTACAGAGTGCTACCTTTAACAACCCGTATCGTGATTTGAAAAAAGGTTACATTGAGTACGGTGAGACGATTGAGGACATCTTTGTTTCCATCGCTAAGGTGGTTGCGTATACGCCAGAAAAGGGTGAGGAACGTGAGTTCAAACGAACCCTACCGGATGTAAGAAGTTTGTTCCATGTCATTAATTGGCGTGTGATGTATCCTGTCACCATTCAGGATGAGGACTTAAAGCAAGCATTCTTATCCATTGAGGGTGTCCAGGACTTGATCGCTAAGATCGTGGACTCTGTTTATACCGCCGCCGAGTATGATGAGTTCCTGCTGTTTAAATACCTGCTGATTAAAAATATTACTAAGGGTAAGTTAAAACCGATTTCCATTGGTGATGGCACAGATCTCAAAAAAGCCGCCGTTTCGTTTCGTGGTACATCCAACTTGCTCCCGTTTATGAGCGATCAGTACAACGCTGCAAACGTCTACACGACAACACCAAGAAACAATCAGCACATTTTTATGGACGCTACCTTTAACGCTCAGTTTGATGTGGATGTTTTGGCTAGTGCGTTTAACATGGATAAAGCCAACTTCATGGGACACTTACACTTGATTGATTATTTTAATACCTTTGATAACAAACGGTTTGAAACCATCCGTGAAAATTCGACTGGACTGGAAAAGGTGACAGCTGATGAGCTTGCGTTGATGGCAGACGTGAAAGCGGTTCTTGTGGATGAAAACTTTTTCCAGGTTTATGATAACAAAGACCAGTTTACCGAAAAGTATGTTGCAAGTGGACTGTACTGGAACTATTTCTATCATGTGTGGAAGACCGTTTCAACCAGTGACTTTTCGAATGCCGTCGTGTTCGTTTTGGACAGCGCAACTTTGACAGCACCTGAATCCTTAGAATTCACTGTAACCAATACGGATACTTCAGATGATGCTTGGACAATTTCATTTAAATGTAACAGTGGTGATACTCTCGCTGATACTAGATACCAGTTCGTGCAGACAGAAACCGCAACAAAAAATAGTATTGCTATTCAACCTTATGGATCTGTTATCGTTCCAATGGGTAAGCTTTATCTTTCACTTCCTTTAGAGATTCAGATGGGTGGTGTTACCTATACATCGACTGGAAGTGCAATTAATACTTGGAATGTAGGAACAAAGTTCAAATTTAATAAAGTGGTAGCTGCAAAAAACGATCCTGACACACCCACAGATTTAACTAAAAAGTCGAAAAAATAATACACCTTGTTTCACGTGGAACCACATGTTTCACGTGAAACATTTATTGGAGGTTTTCTATGTATATTGCACCAGGTACAGCAGTCCGACTTTTGAGGAATATTCCGCTAGATAGTACTTACAATCATACCATTTATTTTGGTAGTCGTAGTGCGCAAACCTCATACTTTTCCAGTATGGCAAAATATAGTTTAAATGACTATACCTATCAACGTGTGAAACGTGGTGTGATACGTGTCGGAATTGTAGCAGATAATCTTTATGATTGTAATTACGTGATGTTCCAGAACTCTAATTTTGGAAGCAAGTGGTTTTACGCTTTTATTAAGAGCGTGGAATACGTAAACAATGAAACTTCAGATGTAACTTTTGAACTGGATGTGATTCAGAGTTGGTTCTTTGACTTTGGTTTGCAACAGTGCTTTGTAGAAAGAGAACATTCGAGTTCCGATAAGCCTGGTGACAATATTTTACCAGAACCTGTGGAACTTGGTGAGTATGTGTACAACACCTACGAAAAACTCGGTGAGGAACTCGAACCCATGGCGGTGATTATGGCTGCTGCGGAAACTGGTGGAGAGGATACCAGCGGCGGTATGATCGACGGTGTCTACTCTGGTACCAAGATTACCGCATTTAATTCCTCAGATGTGGAGGGCATTAACAATACGATTAAAGGGTTTATGCAATCACCGGATAGTATTGTTAGTATGTATATGTGCCCTGTCATCTGTACCGGGGGCGTCATTGAGGACGGCGGTACCATCATTTCTGGTGCCGGTGAGGGCCATGCCACGGGATGGTCACATACCTATACACTCGATGGGGTGGGGACTGGTCTGAATGGTTACATCCCTAGAAATAAAAAGCTGTTGACCTATCCCTATTGTTTCCTTCACGTCGATAATGGCTCTGGTCAGTCCGCCCAATACCGATTTGAGTTTTTCGAGGGCGGTATCCCGCAATTGCACTTGGATTCTACCGTGATTGCACCAGTAAAAATAACCTGTCGCCCTAGACGGTATAAGGGTAGCAGCGGTGTCAATCACACCGAAACCGTGACACTGGAAAATTACCCACAATGCTCCTGGAATATGGACGCCTATAAGGTTTGGCTCGCTCAGAACATGGCACCTATGGTCATGAAGACCGTGAGCGGCGTGACAACTTCAGCCCTTAGCGCTGGAAAGGCTTTGGTGAACGCAAAAACAGGGAACCTCGCTGGTGCCGCACAAGGTTTGGCAGACTCCCAAGGCGCCATGCAGCAAGTACAAGAAAACATCCAGGCATTTATGATGGATAGTTATACCGCCTCGATTCAAGCGGACTTGTGTCGTGGGAATGTGAACAATGGCTCGATCAATATGTCCCATCAATACCAGAACTTTTATATCGGTAGGGCCGCTATTACCATGAACTACGCTCGGGCGATTGATGATTTTTTCACGGTCTTTGGCTACGCAACCAAACGGGTAAAGGTTCCGAACCGTACCGCAAGACCACACTTTAATTATGTAAAGACCGCTGGATGTGTCGTGACGGGAAGCGTACCTGTGGATGACATGAATAAAATCTGTCAGATACACGATGCGGGTATTACCTATTGGAAAGAGCCTGGAAATGTTGGAAACTATAGTTTGGATAACAGCATCTAAATGTTTCACGTGAAACATTGAGGAGGTGAAGGACTTGGGGAGACGTAAACACACCGAATTTGAGTTGTCGTTACGACGCAATGTAAACACGAAAAATTTTTACTTTGACCGTTTAACGGAATTGGCCGTTTCCGTTTTTAAATGGGAGAACTTGCCGAATACGGTGGATTCCCGTTATTTGGAAATGTGTTTATTCCGTGAGGGTGCTGCGGTGTTCTTTAAAGATGATGTGGTTGACGACTATCTCTGTTTGTCGGTGAATCGAAAAGGACCATTTGATGTCTATGGGAATCCGTTACGCTGTCGTGCGTACTCTAGATACAATAACTACAATTGTGAGTTGACAAACCAAAATTCTGTTATTATTTATAATAACATGATGAGAACCAATAGTATCCGTGATATTAATTTTTATGCGGATAAATTGTATTTGATTGATCGTATTATAGATGTAAATATTAATGCGCAAAAAACACCGATGCTGCTGCAAGGTACCGATAAGCAACGTTTGACACTCCTGAATCTGTACAAAGAATATGATGGCAATGCCCCGGTCATCTTTGGTACGGATTCCCTGAATTTGGAGGGCATTCAGTCTATTAATACCTCAGCGCCTTTTCTAGCAGATCAATTGTACGCTCTGAAAACAAAAATTTGGAATGAGGCTTTGACCTACCTCGGTATCGCTAACGTTAGCGAGCAGAAAAAAGAACGTATGATTACAGATGAGGTCGTTCGTGGTATGGGCGGAACGATCGCAAGTCGTTTCTCTCGACTGGATAAACGTCGGGAAGACGCTGAGCGTATCAACCGAATGTTTGGTTTAGATATTAAGGTTAGCTATAAGGATATCAGCTCTGTGCTTTCTGGTGATGAGCTGCTACTGTTCGCAAATTACCCGAATGAGGGCGCACCAGGAGGTGACTTGGATGAGTAAGTATACCGTGGAAGTCCGTTTTATTTGTGAACAGAAAGCTGGTTTGACTTCTAGCGTGGGATGTGATAAAATAGATAGTGTAATAAGTAAGTCTTGGGATAAGATTTTTACATCAAAAGTGAAATTCTTCAGTGAAAGTTATCGAAAGACTCTTTGCTCGAAAATCTTGAAACACTACTACATGCAAGAGATTGGCTTTGAAACCGTTGGTCTGTGGATGTATCACTTGAATACCCGGCTAGAGGAAATTATGCCGTACTATAACCAACTCTATGAGTCCGAACAGCTTAAGTTTGACCCTCTGAATAACGTTTCCTTTACAAGGTCACATTTGATGGAGTTTGATGGTTTAGTAAAGACTGAAGATTCTGGAACTAGAGATTCGAGTACCGATAGTGGTTACAAAGACACCAACCGAATGTCAGATACCCCTCAGGGTTCTCTAAGCGGGGTTGAGTCCATGAGATACTTGACTCAAGCTACGATTACCGACGGCACCTCTGACCAGACAACAAACGAAAATACAGAATCTCAAGGAAAAACAATCACGGACAATGAAGAAAACTTCAAAGAAACCGTTGAGGGAAAACACGGTGTCGATTCCTATAGCGATCTCTTAATGAAATACCGTGATACCTTCTTAAATATTGATTTACAAGTGATTGATGAATTTAAGGACCTGTTTATGGGACTTTGTTAAGGAGGTGAAAAAATGAGTTCTTTGGATACCATACGTAGATTCCCCTACTGTCAGAAAGTTCTTCCCGCAACCTATGATGACTCCTTAAGTTACTATGAGTCCATCTGTAAATTGGTTACGAAAATGAATGAGATCATTACGGAACTAAATGCAATTGACCCGGAATCTATTTTGGAATTGGTCGATGATCGTGTAGATAAACGTTTGGTTGACCTGAATAGACAGATGCAAAACCTTACTGATCGTGTGAATCAGGTCATGGGTAGTGTAACATCTGCTCTCGAAAAGTATAACAATGAGATTACGATGGAGATGCATCGTCAATTGACGGAAATGACCGTACTACTTAGTACTCAACTTGCGGCTCTTAGAATTTATGTGAACAACCAAGATAATATGATTCTATCTGAATTGCGTTATCAGATTGAACTGCTGAAAAATCAGTTGCCGGATTTGACCACCGTCTATGTCTATTCCCCATTCTCTTCTCAGATTGTGGATATTCAGACTGCTATCAACGAAATTTGGGATAACATAAAAGTCTATTCCTTGACAGCTGATGAGTATGACGATATGAAGTGGACCGCTGAACAGTATGACGGGTTACAGTTGACCGCTTATCAGTATGACTACTACTCTAGACGTTTTATTTGGAAAGACCCTAATTTCTATATGACCGATGTCTGGACGGGTGAGCAGATTCATACCAAAGAGGAATTGGATAAGTTGGCTACGCTTCATAAGGAAAACGCTTTAACCACATTCCAATATGATAACCTCACTTTTACTGCTGAGGATTATGAATCTAAAACAATAACGGCAACAGATTTCGACTGGTATAGTAAGGCTATGCTGACTTATTATTTAGACGCACATAATTTTAATTTAACTTATATGTCTCCTAACGGTAGTTTAATTGTTAATTATCCATACGCTAAATCAATTACAGGCTCAGCGGCCTTTAAAACATCTGGTACCGCTGTATCTAATACTGTTACAAATACCTTATATAATAGTTGGTTGGATGTTCGAAAACAAACATATCTTTTTACTTGTAATAAATCCAATCCCTCATTACAAGTTGGTATTAAATATTCAGATGATACAATAAAATTTGCAACTACAACGCATAAGGGTTTTGGAATTATTAAACCGCCAGAAAATGAGGAATTAACTATTAAATCGATTCTTGTTAACACTATATATGGGGCTTTTGCCTCTATTGCTAATAATTTAAATATATTAATTTGTCAAAAAAGGTAGGTGTATATTATGAGCGCAACAAATAAAACTACGTATCTAGATTTACCACAATTTATCGGTACGGATGTGCCCTCTTGGTTGGGTGACTTTAATGGCGCTATGGAAAAGATCGACACGGGTTATAACAATGTCGATATCAAAGCAGGGCAGGCAGCGTCTACTGCTAATTCAGCATCTAGTAAAGCTGATATCAATACACAATCTATTAATAGCATTAATGCTGAGCTAAAAACATTAAAAAATGCTGTTCAGAATTATGACAATATCCTGAACTTTAAAATGGTTACTTGTGTACCATCGCCAAACAATCTAAAAGCTAATTCATCTATGATTATGACTCAGAATACAAACAAAACTTTGGCATCCGTGAAATTTAATGCTACTATGTTATATCCACTATCTAACCCTAGTAAGTATGTGTTTACTTGGTCTAGTGACGGCGCAACAACGACGTTTTATGATCTGTTCACGATTGAGGATAATTGCTTTAACCTTAATCAAACCGCACTACCTAGGTCAGCAGAGTGCTTGACGGTTGGTGTGATGACTACTCGAAATGATTCAACGAGAGCAATAGCTAGATTGTATGTGAGGGCTTGGTACGATGGTGCCACAACTCACGTTGGCTCAATCTTTAGCAAGGAACCAGCTGCAAACATTACAATGTGGTTGGATGGCACGGTGTTCTTGTCTGGTAGTGTAATCGCTCCACCAGACCCTGATGAAACGCAATAATTGGTAACTTTATCACATGTTTTTATAAGACTCCTGTATGTGTTTTGCAACAAAAAGAGAGGGTGAGCCCCTCTCTTTTTTCTATATTCGCTTGATACTTGGCGCCCATGCGTATCCATAGTATTTGTCAGAGATACAAACGTAAAACCAATTATCCTCATACCCGTATCTTCCTAGGACGTCTACCAGGTTGTGCTTCTTTAGTTGCGGGTATTTCGATATTAACGGACTCGCTTTTTTCGGTCGCTCATGCACACCTAACGTTTTCTGTACCTCACCTACATATCTATGGAATCCTTCTTGTACATGACTATTCTTATCGCTCTCAATCACTAGCTCTTTTTGCGTTGCTGGTCCGCAATTTCCGTCCGGTGTTAATCCGTTCGCTTTCTGAAAGTTGATGACCGCCTGTTGGGTGTCAGGGCCAAAGTCACCGTCTGCTTTGATGTCATACCCACACAATCTCAGCTGCTCTTGCATCGCTTTTACTCCTACTCCCTTATCACCGTAACAATAAAAGTCTTTCACGGCGGTTTTGTAGTCAATGTATACATACCCATCAATCCCTGAATATACACGTGTGTATACTTTGTCAGCGACACATCCACCGTTCGCAACTACTTGGTTGACACTGGTCGCACTGGTGTTACCTTCATTCGTGTATATGTGTGTGCTGGTCACTTTCGTTACTCTTCCTATGTGCGCACCTTTTCGAAAAATCACTAGTGCTCCTAGTTTTGGTTCCATTCCCCATGTTCCAGATGCCTTTGCATGGTTCGTAATTGCGGTGCAGTTGTAAAAAACATCACCCATGATGTCTAGCGCTTTCTCTTTACCAAAGATTTGTACACAAATCCAGAATTGGTACACCGCACACCACGGATGTCCTTGACATCCTGGTAATCCGATGTTGTCAATGTCTCTTGCGTATTTTGTGTAGTTGTTGTACCCCGCATTACCAGTTTTGCTGTCTAATTGGCTGTTCGAACGTTTCTCTAAATATCCGCTTTGCTCAGCCATTAGTTCGGCTGTTTTTGTCCATAACTCTGTACTCACTATGATACCCCCTTGCTCTGTATTCGATTTGTCATATTTGATTAGGTTGAATTGATCTACCACTCTCATGCAGGTGTCGACGTAACTGCTGCTGGTTGCGTAGCCGTCATTTTTGATCGTGGTTAGATACTCTCTTGGGTTTTCAATTCCCTTTAGGTTTAAATATCTTGGTAGCTGGATGAATTCAAAATAGCCTATGATGCCTTCCTCTAGGCTCGAATAGACTCTGAAGTTGTCTCGGATGTTGGTCATCTGTCCAGGTGTGTACTCCTCTTGTGTGCTTAGGTTTACGCTTGGCCCTGTCCAGGCGGTTCCACACTTTAATCCAAAGTAGTTGTGGTAATCTTTGGATAGTTTGGATTCTCCCCACCCGGATTCTACGATTGCCTGTGCGATAACCGCACTATTACAATTGATGTGATAGTGCGGTGCGTGTTTGCAGATGTGCTTTGCGATTTCTTTGATGAATGATTCTTTACTCAATATGTGGTTCCTCCTCACCGATTAATTCGTATTTTTCGATAGCGTCTTGAATGAGCTTGGTTGTAATGTTTATCTTTCCTAGTTCTTGGTATTCGACTAGGTTTACTTTTAGGTCCATCTTTCCGGTGTCACCTGTTTCCAGGTAGTAAATACTTTTGTCTAAGATCTTTGCTGCTATATACTTACAGGTGTCACCTTTGATGATTTCATAATATCTTTTATTGTTTCGCTCACCAATGTTCCATAGGCGTATCGGTATGATGCTCGCACTTCTTATTTGTTCTACTCTGGTATAGATTGTTATTCCGGTGATTTCTTCCCTTGTTACAAGATAATAACTCATTTATTACCTCCTCTAATATTTCTTTTTATTTTGTTAAACATGCCATCTACCTCCCTCTTTTTATTGCCATACATTCTTATATTTTGACTCCATCGGTTTCGATTTTGTTAGATAATACCAGTCACGATGGTAATAGCTATGCAAGGTGTCCTCAAAATTTAACTCTGACTCACATGTCTCCTCGAAAGTGATATTGAGTTCAAGATCTACTGCTGCAATATACTTTTCAAGTCTGTCATCAAACATCCACCATGATTTTCCGTCTTCATCTTTACCGATGTACATGACACCAAACTCAATTTCCTCTTCCTTGCCTAACTTGCTCAACCTCTCATACCAGAAATCATATGCGGAATAACTAACGTCGTCCTCTGAACAAATTACTTGATCTGATATTCTCTCATTCATCATTGT
>ERZ779743.386-NODE-386-length-16608-cov-3.42838_pt1 | contig 16608 bp, 10 predicted proteins | sample MGYA00511257_ERZ779743 | MGnify/ENA primary metagenome ERZ779743 (study PRJEB29588, sample SAMEA2159429) | human gut metagenome | biome: human gut; feature: human-associated habitat; material: faeces | place: Denmark | collected 2008/2010 ...
AGCAGTTTGTAGGCGCTGTTGGCGCTGCTCAGATTGGGGAACACGAGCGTGTTGACGTCGAGGCCATTGAGCCGCGAGAAGGGGTACTTGCTGTCGCGCAAGTCTTTGTTGAGGGCAAAGTTTACTTGCATCTCGCCGTCGACAGCGAGGTCGGGGCATTGCCTGTGCAGCTCTTCAACAGCCTGGTGAACCTGCAGCGGGCTTCCGGCCTCGTCGGTTCCGAAGTTGCTGTAGCTCAACATTGCCATCACCGGTGTGTCGTTGAAGAACCTCACTGTCATGGCGCTGAGCTTTGCTATGTCGACGAGCACCTCCTTGTCGGGGTGGCGGTTGATGAGCGTGTCGGCAATGTAGAACGTGCCCTTCTTGGAGTTCAGGATATGCATCGTGCCAAAGTGCTTGTACTCCTTGCGTATGCCTATGACCTCCTTGGCCACCTTTATGGTGTTCGAGTATTTTGTATAGAGGCCAGTGATGAACGCATCGGCCTCTCCGGTCTCCACCATCATCATGCCGAAATAGTTGCGTTCAAACATCTTGTCGTTGGCTTCTTCGATAGTATAGCCCTGGCGCTGGCGTTTCTCGGCCAGAATCCTTGCGTAGCGCTCGCGCCGTTCGGCCTGGTTGTCGTGCCTTAGGTTGACAATTTCTATGCCGTCGAGGTTCAGGTCGAGTTCCTTTGCCAATTTGGCAATGCGCTCATCGTTGCCCAGGATTATGGGCTGGCAGATGCCTTCGGCCTTGGCCAGCACCGCAGCCTTTAGCATGGTGGGGTGAATGCCCTCGGCAAAAACCACCCTCTGTGGGTTGTTGCGCGCGGTGTCATAGAGCTTTTGCGTGAGCTTTGTCTCCTGTCCGAGCATCTCCCTGAGCTGGTTCTTGTAGGCTGCCCAGTCGGTTATCGACGCGCGAGCCACTCCGCTGTCCATGGCGGCCTTTGCCACAGCCGCCGACACTTCGGTGATGAGCCTCGGGTCGACGGGCTTCGGTATGAAGTACGACGGGCCGAAAGTGAGGTTGTTGACGTGATAAACGTCGTTCACCACGTCGGGCACCGGCTGCTTGGCCAGGTCGGCAATGGCGTTGACGGCGGCCATCTTCATTTCCTCGTTGATGGCCGATGCATGCACGTCGAGCGCTCCGCGGAATATGTAAGGGAACCCAATCACATTGTTTATCTGGTTTGGATAGTCAGAGCGGCCCGTGGCCATGAGCACGTCGGGCCTGCTCTCCATAGCCTCTTCGTAGCTAATCTCCGGCACAGGGTTGGCCAGCGCGAACACGATGGGCTGGTCGGCCATCGACCTTATCATGTCTTGCGTGAGCACGTTGCCTTTCGACAGCCCGACAAAAACGTCGGCTCCCTTGATGGCTTCTTCGAGAGTGTGGATGTCGCGCCGGTCTGTGGCAAACATCTTTTTCTGCTCTGTGAGGTTTGCCCTGTCGCTGGTTATCACTCCCTTTGAGTCGAGCATCACTATGTTTTCGCGGCGTGCGCCGAGCGCCATGTACAGCTTGGTGCACGATATGGCAGCCGCGCCGGCTCCGTTGACCACAATCTTGACGTCCTTGATGTCTTTGCCGTTCACTTCAAGGGCATTCCTCAGGCCTGCGGCAGATATTATGGCCGTGCCGTGCTGGTCGTCGTGCATCACAGGTATGTCAAGGCTCTTCTTCAGCCGTTCCTCAATGTAAAAGCATTCGGGTGCCTTGATGTCTTCAAGGTTGATGCCTCCGAAAGTGGGCGCTATGCGCTCTACGGCCTCGCAGAATTTCTCCGGGTCTTTCTCGGCCACCTCGATGTCAAACACGTCGATGCCGCCGTATATCTTAAACAGCAGGCCCTTGCCCTCCATCACCGGCTTTCCGCTTATGGCCCCTATGTCGCCGAGGCCCAACACGGCGGTGCCGGTGCTTATCACGGCCACAAGGTTGCCCTTGTCGGTATATTTGTAGGCGTCTTCATTGTTCTGCTGTATTTCCAGGCACGGATATGCCACGCCCGGAGAATACGCCAAGCTCAAGTCTGTCTGTGTCCGATAGGGTTTTGTGGGTTTGACCTCGATTTTTCCCGGCCTGCCATTGGCATGATACTGCAATGCGGCCTCCTTTGAAATTTTCACCATGATAGTTACTCCTTAATTCGTTTTTATGTTGTTGCATGGCTGGCTGAGCAGCCCCGTTTCGTACGTTAAAATTACCCGTCCTGCCATTTGTATGTAACAAACTATGGTTCAACATGTTGCAACATGCGCCATTTGCCGCCCCGAAACGCCCTGTACGGGATGTCCAAACGGCCTGCCCGGCATGCCCGTATGGGCCGTATGGGCCACTGGGCCCTTGCCCGGCATGCCGCGCCTCCGTTTCTGTAAAGAAAACGCTTGGCCGCGATTCCCATCCGGGCTGGCCCGGTGAGCATGCAGAATGGTGCTTGATGCATATTAACTTCTATGCAAAGGTAAGAAAAACTAATTGAAAACTATCGGCTTTTTTTATTATTTTAGTAACTTTGCAAATTAAATTATCGATTATGGTTGAAAATAAAAATATAACAACATATAAAGAATCGCTCAAGGAGAAAATACTGTCTGCTGCGATGGCCCTGTTTGCAGAGAAAGGAATCAAGGCGGTGAAGATGGATGACATTGCTAATTCGCTGTCGATTTCGAAGCGCACCATCTACGAGATATGCGAGAACAAGGAAGACTTGCTGTTTGAAGGCGTCAAGAAGCGCAAGAGTGCCCAGCAGGAAGCGCTGCGCGAATTTGCCGAAGGGGCCGACAACGTTATGGACATCATACTTCACTCTTTCAGGCTCACAATAGAGCAATTCAAGTTCACCAACCCTGTATTCTATTCCGACCTGATGAAATATCCCAGGATAATGAGGTATTTCGAGGAAGACAAGAAAAAGTCGCAAAAGCAATTCCGCGAATTCCTCCACCGGGGCATTGGTGAGGGATATTTTCGTGAAGACGTCAATTACGACCTTATTATATATATACTAAGCGCGCAAGAACGATATATAATGATGTCGCAACTCTACAACATGTACTCTATGGAAGAAATATTCTACAACCTTATATTTATCTCTCTGCGCGGCATCTGTACCAACAAGGGCATAGAAGTCTTGGACGGTTTCCTCATAAACATCAAATCATGAACCAATGCTCCCGGGCATTTGTGCTGACCGGCCTTGTTGTGGCAATACTGCTGGCCATGCACATGTTGCCCACATTATATGTCAATGACATTGAATTGCGCCACGTCAACATACTGAGCGACGTGCTGCCCGAACCTTATGGGACCGACGGCGCCACAGCCGAAGTAGTTGCGCCACCAGCTCCACCTGCGCCCGTTGCCGTTGCCGACAGTGACAGTACGGCAGCAAGGGTAGAGGAGGTGCACCCTGATGGTGTTACCATGATTGCCGACTATTCTGCAGGCGAGGCCGGTGGAATGGATCATTTTTACCACATGCTTGCCGGTGCGGGGGCGGCTGGGCGTCCGGTGCGTATTGCCTACTTTGGCGATTCGTTCATCGAGGGCGACATACTTACGTGCGACTTGCGAGAAAAACTGCAACAGGCGTTTGGCGGAAACGGAGTTGGGTGGGTTGACTGCGGAAGCAAAATAAACGGTTTCCGGCGCACGATAACACAAAATTTCGGAGGCTTTGTAGAGTATGAGGTGGTAAAGAAACCATACTCACACAAGGTGGAGGGCATAAACCAGCGATACTTCATACCGTCTGAAGGGGCTTTTGTCACAACTAAAGGCACGACATACAAGCCGCACTCGGCTTCGTGGCAAGTGGCCCGCCTCTTCTTGCGTACCGACACCACGCTTACAGTGACGGCACAGACGGGCAACGGCAGGCGGCACACGTACAACGTGAAGTCGTCGCCGTCGGTACAGATGCTTACCATGGCCGACACCACCAACAGCATATCATACAGCTTCACCGGCGTTGGCCGCGACACCTACGTCTACGGCATGGCGCTCGAATCGGCCGGAGGCGTGGTGCTCGACAATTTCAGCATGAGGGGATCGGCAGGATATACGCTGGCAAACATACCGCAGCAAACATTGCGAGATTTTGCCAGGCTTCGCCCATACGACCTTATCGTGCTGCATTTCGGACTCAACGTGCTGAATGAAAAAAGCCAGATTGCCAATTACAAGGCATACACCAAGCGTATGCAGAAGGCTGTCGACAACCTGCGCCAGGCATTCCCAGAGGCCTCGATACTCATAGTGAGCGTGCCCGACCGCGACCAGCGCACGGCTGCCGGCATACGTACCATGAACGGGGTTGAGTCGCTGGCCGCTTACCAACAGCTGATGGCCTCGGAGTGCCGTGTGGCTTATTTCAACCTGTTCGAGGCCATGGGAGGGCGCGAGAGCATGAAAGCCATGGTGGACAAAGGATGGGCCAACAAAGACTACACCCACCTGAGCTTTGCTGGCGGGAAGCATGTGGCCAACTACATCTTTGAATCATTCATGGCCGGATTTGAAAACTATAAACGTCGAAACAACATTAAATAGAACAATGCTTGACAGTATTTTACATTTGTTGGCATACAATCCAGACGAGCCTCTGATATTCAGCAGCGGCCTTTTCCTGTTTCTCTTCCTGGGCTTTTCGTTCGTCTACATGCTCCTGCAGAGGCAGCGCGTTCTTCGGTTGCTGTTTGTCACGGCCTTTTCATACTACTTCTATTATAAGAGCAGCGGTGTTTACTTTGTGCTTCTGGCCATTGTCACCGTGAGCGATTATTTCATTGCAGCCGGAATATGGAACTACAGGCAGCGCCATCCCGAGCGCAGGCTGTTGCCAAAGGTGCTGGTTGCGCTGAGCCTTTGCATCGGATTGGGCATGCTGGGCTATTTTAAGTACACCAATTTCTTTGCAGGTCTCATTGCCCGCATGGTTGACTTCAACTTTCAGCCGTGGGACATCTTCCTGCCCGTTGGCATAAGCTTCTTCACGTTTCAAAGCCTCAGCTATACGATAGATGTGTATCGCGGACAGCTCAAACCGCTGCCCTCGTTGCTTGACTATGCGTTCTTTGTGTCGTTTTTCCCCCAACTCGTTGCCGGCCCCATAGTCAGGGCGCGCGACTTCGCCCCACAGATACGGCATCCGTTGGTCGTTACAAACGACATGTTTGCCAAGGGAGTGTTCCTTATATCCATAGGCCTCTTCAAGAAAGCAGTGATAAGCGATTACATCAGCCTCAACTTTGTTGACCGTATATTCGACAATCCCGGATTGTACAGCGGGATAGAGAATCTGCTCGGGTTGTATGGCTATGCCCTGCAGATATATTGCGACTTCAGCGGATATAGCGACATGGCCATTGGTTTGGCGCTGCTTCTGGGATTCCATTTTCCAATGAACTTCAACGCACCATACGTCAGCAGCAGCATAACGGAGTTTTGGAGGCGCTGGCATATTTCGCTCTCTACGTGGATACGCGACTATATTTACATATCGATGGGAGGCAACCGCAAGGGAAAGCTGCGCACGTATGTAAACCTGGTGGTTACCATGCTTCTTGGCGGATTGTGGCATGGCGCAAGCCTAAATTTCGTGGCTTGGGGCGGCATGCACGGTTTGGCGCTGGCTGCTCATAAGTATTTCCGCACCGATGTGCTTCACCACGACAGGAATTACCGTTCACACGGCTTGCGCAAGGCATTGGCGTGCATAATCACTTTCCATTTCGTATGCTTCACGTGGATATTTTTCAGAAACGGAACGTTCGAGGCCTGTGGTGTAATGCTGAAGCAAATATTCACCGACTTCCACCCCGAACTGTTCTGGCAGGTTGTCGTCAATTACAAATATGTGTTCATGCTGATTGCCTTGGGCTATCTGACCCACTTCATTCCAGACTCGTGGCAGGAGCGCATGATATATTGCCTGAAGCGGGGCAATATAGTTGTCGACGCATTGCTTATAACAGCTGTCATCTATATAGTTATCCAGATAAAGAGCAGCACCATCCAACCGTTCATCTATTTCCAGTTTTAAGAATGGCAAAGCGAAGTGGCAAGCCCGGTTGTCGGGCTTGCCACTTCGCTTTATTCAGGTTGGTTGTTACTGGTGTTGCTCGCGGAGCAGGTCGTTGACAGTCTTCACAGGATTGAACGTTGTCAGCGGAACTTCTACGAAAACGGTGTTCCAGTCACTCATGGCCCCGTTCCACAAGCCGGGCAGTTCGAGGGCCTTGAGCTCTTTGCCGTTCTTGCTCTTGCTGCTGATGAAGCCAGTGGTCTTGTCTACGTATTTAGGCAGGTCAAACGCGTTGCCCTTGTAATCCTTTACGGCGCAGACCAAGTCGACGGGATTGAAGTGTGTGCCTTTGGTGAACATCTCGACATACTCCTTGTTAGACTTGTCTATCTGGCTGCTCTCAAGTATCTGCAGGCTCACAGTGCCGTCATGGTTGTATGTAAGGAACGGGCCTCCGCCGGGTTCACCCACGTTTTTGACCACACCGCAAACGCGTATCGGTCGGTTCAGCTTGTTTTTGAGGTATATCACGAGTTCGGCATCCTCCAAGTGCTTGATGTCCTGCTTTCGGCAGCATAGGTCGTTCTGCACGAAACGTATGATGCTCTCGAGCTGCTCGTGTGAGTAATTTCCTGTCTCAAGAAGGTTGAGGTATTCAAACACTTTTTCCTGTATCGTTACGAGCACGCCAGCAATCACTTGCTTGTATAGCACCGTGTCGCCTTTGAGCCTGTCGGGCACTACATTGTCGATGTTCTTTATGAATACGATGTCGGCCTCTATCTCGTTAAGATTCTCGATGAGCGCGCCGTGGCCTCCCGGGCGGAACAACAGCTTGCCGTCTTCAGTCCTGAAGGGGGTGTTGTCTGGGTTGGCGGCAATAGTATCTGTTGAGGGCTTTTGCTCAGAGAACGAGATGTCATAGTCTACGTTGAATTTTTCACTGTAATATCCAAGCTTGGCCTCGACCATCGACTTGAACAAGTGCAGGTGCTCGTGGCTTACTGTAAAGTGGATGCGAGACTTACCCTTGCTTGAAGCGTAGAGGGCGCCCTCAACCAGATGCTCTTCCATGGGAGTGCGAACACCGTCATCATATTTGTGGAAAAGCAACAATCCTTTAGGCAGCTGCCCATAGTTCAGCCCCTTGCTCTCCAGTAGGTTGGCCACAATCGCCTTATAGTTGCCGTCGGCTATCAAGTCGCAGACAGACTTGCCTTCGTTGTTTAAGCAAGCCTTGTCAAGCGCGTCATAGAAAGCAAACCGCTTCAAGCCGTCGAAAAAATGCTTTTCAAAATCTGTCGTCGGAACATAGTAATCAGCGTCAAGGAAAGCAAACAAGTCTTTGAACATACGGCTTGCGGCACCAGAGGCAGGAACAAACTTCACTATCTGCTTGCCTTGCTCCTTGTAATTCTCCCATGCAGCCTCATACTGTTTGCATTCGTCGTCGGTAAAAGCCATGATTCCATGGCCGATGCCGGCAGCTGCTTCTAATCTCAAAAATGGGAAGCCTGTTTTAAACTCATCAAGCTGATTCTTGATTTGCTCTTCTGAAATGCCCTTGGAGGCAATCTGTTTCAAGTCGTCTTGTGATAACATATATATTGAATTTAAAGTAATTTCGTCACAAATATACTAACTTTCCGCCGAAAAATTGAAATAATGAGATAAAAGTTGTACCTTTGCAATGATATATTAACACACAGAGAGTAATTATGGCCGATAGATTTGAGTTTACACATCAGGAAAAAGCAGCATCTTTGCTATTATACTCCACGCTGAAGGAAAAGATTGGGCCGTCACTTCTTCCCGATGACGAGAAGAAGATACGTGGCCACCTTGCTGATTCTGTAAAGCAGAATCTCATCAAGCGTGATGTGTTTGGGCTTAACCCGGTATTGTTCGGTTTCCAAACAGCCATGATTGTTGTCGACGAGATTGGGCTCAAAAGAGATGCCGTGCTGGCGATACTGCTGCACCCAAGCGTGTCTAACGGTTATGTTTCAATAGACGAAGTGCGTGAGCAGTTCGGCGATTCCGTGGCCCGCATACTCCACGGACTGGAAAGGATAGCCGACCTGTATGCCAAGAATCCTGTCATTGAGAGTGAGAATTTCCGCAACCTGTTGCTGTCTTTCGCCGAAGACATGCGGGTGATTCTAATCATGATAGCAGACAGGGTTAACCTCATGAGGCAAATACGCGACACGGAGAACACTGAGGCCAAGATGAGGGTGTCTGAAGAGGCTGCCTATCTTTACGCCCCGCTGGCCCACAAGCTTGGCCTGTATAAGCTGAAAAGCGAACTTGAAGATCTGTCGTTGAAATACTTGGAGCACGATGCCTATTACATGATAAAGGACAAGCTGAATGCTACCAAGCAGGCCCGTGATGCCTATATCAGCAGGTTCATCGAACCGATACAGAAACGGCTTATGGATGCCGGACTGCGCTTCCACATGAAAGGCAGGACAAAAAGCATTCATTCGATATGGCAAAAGATGAAGAAACAGAAGTGTGCCTTTGAAGGCATATACGACTTGTTTGCCATACGTATCATTCTCGATTCGCCGCAAGACAAGGAGAAAATGCAGTGTTGGCAGGCTTATTCCATTGTCACAGACATGTATCAGCCGAATCCGAAGCGCTTGCGCGATTGGTTGTCTGTGCCGAAGTCAAATGGATATGAAAGCCTGCATATCACGGTGCTCGGGCCTGAACAGAAATGGGTTGAGGTGCAAATAAGGACCGAGAGGATGGACGAGATAGCCGAGCGGGGAGTGGCGGCACACTGGAGATACAAGGGCATAAAAGGTGAAAGCGGGCTCGATGAATGGCTTACAAACATACGCAACATCCTCGAAACGAGCGATGACCTGCAGGTCATGGACCAGTTTAAAATGGATTTGTATGAGGACGAGGTATTCGTTTTCACCCCAAAAGGAGATTTGTTTAAGTTTCCCAAAGGCGCAACAGTATTGGATTTTGCCTACCACATACATTCAAAGATAGGCAGTAGCTGCACTGGGGCCAAGATAAACAACAAGATTGTAACCTTGCGCGAAGAACTGCACAGTGGCGACCAGGTTGAGATACTGACCTCAAGCACCCAGAAACCCAAGCAGGCATGGCTCAACATCGTGAAGACATCGCGCGCCAAGGCTAAGGTAAGGCTGGCCTTGAAAGAAACGCAGGTGAAGGAAGGGCAGTACGCGAAAGAAGTCATAGAGAGGAAATTCAAGAACCGCAAGATTGAATTCGATGAGTCAACCATGGCCCGGCTTATCAAAAAGATGGGCTTCAAAGAGGTTAGCGATTTCTATAGGCAGATTGCAGATGGCGAATTGGACACCAATGAGGTAATCGACAAGTACGTTGAGCTTCAGTCAAAGGAAAAGAGTGGGGCAGGAGACCAGCCTGCCCGAAGTGCGGAGGAATTCAATTTCAATGCTGCCAATGAGATGTCTGTGCCCAATGACGATGTTTTGGTTATAGACAGAAACCTTAAGGGCATCGACTATCAACTTGCCCGTTGCTGTCAACCGATTTATGGTGACGACGTCTTCGGGTTCGTCACAGTCAACGGCGGAATAAAGATACACCGAACCGACTGTCCTAATGCGGCAGAGTTGAGAAAGCGTTTCGGCTACCGTATTGTCAAAGCCCGATGGAGCGGCAAAGGTTCGTCGAAGTATTCAATCACACTCAGAGTTATTGGAAATGACGACATCGGCATCGTAAACAACCTTACAAGCATAATAAGCAAAGACGAACGACTGACATTGCGCTCTATAAGCATCGACAGCAACGATGGCTTGTTTAGGGGCAACCTGGTGGTTATGCTTGAAGACACCTCGCGCCTTGAGTCTCTAATAAAGAGGTTGCGCACTGTAAAGGGGGTGAAACAGGTTGAGAGAATATAAAAAAACTGCTGCCACATTTTGGGAGTATAAGAATAGAATGCCCGAGGAGAGAATCCTCGGGCATTCTATTCTTATATTTTGAGCAACAGCTTTTATGCGGACATAAACCATTACTGCTGCTGCAAAACAGCCATCCTTAACATTTTGATTACGAGTGCCATTACATAGTTGCAATGGCGCTCGTGATTGATTGTTCCACATATCATTATTTCGTATTGTAGCCAATCAGGTCCTTGACAGCCTCGCTGCCCATCACCAACCCTGCTGCGGCAGGGACGGAAGCATTGCTTGCCGGAACATGCCTCGACGGATTGCCACCATCGTCACATACAATCTTTATTGGCTGCTCATAACTACAAACAACCTTCAGTTTTCTTATGCCAAGCTCTTTCAGTTTCTTTCGCATTACCTTTGCTATCGGATCCATCTTTGTCTTGAATATGTCGGTCACGCAAAATGCGGTAGGATCCATTTTGTTTGCAGCGCCCATAGAACTGATAACAGGTATGCCCTGCGACTTACAGCGTTTCACCAGCTCTACTTTGGCAGCTATCGTGTCTATGCAGTCGAGCACATAATCATATCTTGTCAGGTCAAAGTTGTCTGCGTTGTCAGGCAGATAAAATACGGCATGGGCAAAAACTGAGCATTCAGGGTTTATGTCCATAACCCTCTCCTTGGCAACATCAACCTTTAGTTTCCCAACGGTGCTATGCAAAGCTATGATTTGTCTGTTTATGTTAGACAGGCTTACGCGGTCATTGTCAAACAAGTCAAGTTGGCCGACACCGCTACGGGCAAGCACCTCAACGGCATAGCCGCCCACACCACCTACACCGAACACAGCCACACGGCAGTGTTCCAATGTCTTTATGGCCGCATCGCCTAATAGTTGTTTTGTTCTTGAAATTGTTTCGTTCTGCATATATGGACATAGTGAAATAAAAAAGCCCGAAGAAACTCCGGGCCTTCTTTGTAGTGGATAGGGGAATCGAACCCCTATGCCAAGATTGAGAATCTTGTATCCTAACCATTAGATGAATCCACCATACATCTGTATATAGAAAAGAAAAAGAGCTCAGTCAATGAACTCTTACGTGTAGTGGATAGGGGAATCGAACCCCTATGCCAAGATTGAGAATCTTGTATCCTAACCATTAGATGAATCCACCGCAATACCTTATTCCGCGGAAGCTGGGGGATTCGAACCCCCGGTACGATAAACTCGCACGGCAGTTTAGCAAACTGCTGGTTTCAGCCACTCACCCAAACTTCCTCAGATTTTCTTTTCTTTAGGCATCTTCTCTCAAATGCGATGCAAAGGTACTGCTTTTATTTCACACTACCAAATTTTTTCTAATTAATTTTACAAACAACGGTAGATTAATTGTTTTTCAGCGCTATGACGCCGGTCATCTCCTTATTTAAATAAAATGTGTCATGGAAATCCTGTCCGTTAATCTTGTATCTCACCCTTATGATAATGAGCTTTTCGTCTTTGTTCCTCTGGGCAAACTCTGTGCGCCCGGCATACATCGACGAGTTTTTGGCAGTATTCCGCAGCTTATTTATTATAGAGTCATTAAGATACCTCGTTGAGTCAATATCACTGTACTCAACTATTTGCAGGGCTGAGGCATCTTTCAGGTTGTTTTCCATAAAGTCTTCTACAACAGATTCGGCTTTATGCTGTTGCCCGCACGAAGCGAGCAACAGCATTGCAGATGACAACAAAATGTGTCTTATTTTCATATTCCTATTTTGTGGGTATGTTGTCAAGAATGTCAAGAAGGTGGTTCCACACCATCTCGACCGTGGGTATGTGCAGTCTCTCATCCGGCGTATGCACTCCGCGCAATGTCGGGCCAAACGACACCATGTCGAGATTGGGATACCTTTCGGAGAAAAGGCCGCACTCGAGTCCTGCGTGGATTCCGCGGACGATGGGCTCCTTGCCAAACAGTTTCTTGTACGAATCAACGGCAATGTCGGTCAGTTTGCTGTCTGGGTTCATCTTCCATGCCGGGTAACCGTCTGTCTGCTCCACCTTTGCGCCTGCCAATTCAAACAGGGCCTTGATGGTATTGCACTGGTTTTCAAGGTTGCTCATCACATTGCTGCGCTGCGAGGCAACAATCTTGATGCTCCCATTGTAGGTAATTATGCTGGCTATGTTGCTTGATGTCTCAACCATTCCGTTGAGCGCCTTGTCCTGGCATATTGCAAACACACCATTGTCTACGGCCTGTATTGCCCTGATGAACTTGCCCGAAACTTCCTGCGGCATTACGTCTGCGGCATCGGTGCTTTCCATGCCAAACTCCATGTCGGTGTCCGTCACGTGATATTCCTCTTGCACGTCGTGCGCAAAGATGTTCCAGTCTGCGCGTATGCTTTCCTTGGCATCGTTTGGAACAGCTATCACGAACGATCCGTCGCGCGGGATGGCGTTGTGCATCTTGCCTGAATTGAAGGCAGCCAACCTTATGTCATGGTTCTGCATTTCCTTGTAAAGGAAGCGGCCCAGAATCTTGATTGCATTGGCGCGCTTTTTCTCTATGTCGTCACCCGAATGTCCGCCCTTGAGCCCTTTTATCCATCCTTTGATGAAGAAATAGCCGGCCGGTGCCTTCTCGGCTTTGAAATCAAACGTTGCTATTGTTGTACGTCCGCCTGCGCACGAAACGAATATCTGGCCTTCATCCTCACTGTCAAGGTTTATCAGCATGTCCCCGTTCATGAAACCAGCCTCCATGCCACTTGCCCCGGTGAGCTGGGTTTCCTCGTCGCGAGTGAATACACACTCCAACGGCCCGTGCTTTATGTCGTCAGAATCGAGTATGGCCAATTCTATAGCCACTCCGATACCGTCGTCGGCGCCAAGTGTCGTGCCGTCGGCGGTAAGCCACTCGCCTTCAATGTGAGTCTGTATGGAGTCGTTGTCGAAGTCAAACTCTTTGTCAACCAGCTTGTCGCAAACCATGTCCATGTGGCTTTGCAGTATCACGGTCTGCCTGTCCTCATATCCCGGAGTGGCGGGTTTCTTTATGAGCACATTGCCTACGCTGTCCACCTTTGTCTCAAGATTGTGGCTTAAGCCCCAGTTACGCAGATACTCAATCATCTTCTCTTCACGCTTCGAGGGGCGTGGTATCTCGCACACCCGAGCAAATTGCTCGAAGACGCAACTTGGTTTCAAGTCTCTTTTATCCATGTTAATTCTTTTTTGAGGCATTCATGCCTGTAAATTGATTTATTTGTATTATCTTTGTAGCCGCAAAATTACAGAATTATGTTTGAAAATATGTTATTTAGCACGTTAATAATTGCTATTAGCATTTTTCTTTCGTATGATGGTAAAATATGCGTGCTTCATGCTGAAAAGCTATGGCATTCGCCAGTGTAAGGCTGTTGCAGCGGAGCTCAGCGATTGTTAAGATAATTTAAAAGAACAAATATAAAGAAGATGAAAAGAAACATTAGTATTCGTATTTCGTTGGCATTGGCAGTTGCATCGTTCATGCTGACATCATGCAACAACTCCAGCCCCAAGATGGACGAGAAGCCAGTTCAGGACTCACCCGCGGCAACAACAGGCATGAGGATTGCCTATGTCGAGGTCGATTCGCTGATGTCGCAATACAAGTTCTGCAAGGAGTACACCGCCGTGCTGCAGAAAAAGAGCAACAACGCCCGTAACACTATCACCCAGAAGGGAAAACAGCTGCAGGCTGCCGCTGCCAATTTCCAGCAGAAGCTGCAGAACAACGGATTTGCCAGCAGGGAGCAGGCTGCCAGTGTGCAAGCTGCAATACAGCGCCAGGACCAAGACCTGCAGGAGTTGCAGAGCCGCCTCGGAGCCGAGCTCGACGCTGAGACTGCCAAGTACAACAATGCGCTGCGCGACTCATTGCAGAACTTCCTGAAGGACTACAACAAGACCAAGAAGTATGACCTTATCATCTCGAAGGCCGGCGACAACATACTGCTTGCCGACAAGCGCCATGACATCACCAACGACGTAATAAACGGACTGAACAAGAGGTATAAATCGACTCTCAACGACAAGAGCAAGAAAAAGTAAAAGGGGGCGCAGTGTCTTTAAAGACAGTTGTGTTTTTGATACTTAATCAATAATCCGTTTGGGCTTTTGCCATATTGCCCAAACGGATTATTATTTTTTCCGAGGCATGTGCCATGCCATGGCGCCCGCCGGCTTGCCCAATGCCATGTTCGGCCGCGTAGCGACGGGCGCTTCCCCGGGGCCGGTCCATCCACTTGGTACATTCGCCAACATCTGTCAGCTCAGCATGGCCGATGTCCAGTTTTAGTCACTCCATCAGTCCAGCCTCATGGCATCCGACTGTCGTCGGGAAGCACAAGGCAATGCTAAACCTCATGGCAGGGCAATCCGCTGCCGCTTGTGAATGTCGCTTGTTTTGCCATATAGGAATGAGTGACGTTCAACCCGCTGTTTGCCACACATCTTACCATAATATTGATGCCGGCGGCTTTTATGGCAAACGCGCCCACATATCTTGAAGGCAGAGCCGTTTAATGCACAAAATGTCGCCGACATGGAAATCCGCCGGAACACCGCTCATGCGTTTCCATTGTTGTTTTTCCTTCCAAAATAATATTGTCCCTTGTGCCTTGTAGAGCGCCCGTAGCTTATGGCGTGGGCAGGGCAGTGATGGTAGCAGGCCATGCAGCAAGTGCAGTGTCCGTCGTTATGCCATGCAGGCAGATTTCCGGCGCCACCAGATATGTTGCCTGTAGGGCAGGCCGCGGCGCAGCGTCCACACCTGATGCAGGCTGAGCTGTCCACCCGGAAAGGCCTGTCGGTTATCATCCTGCTGTTGAAATACCGCCCGATGACATTTGACAGCAGATATGGCACAGGGCCTTTCACTGTCGAACACACTCCCTTGTGGCGCTCCTTTATTGCCTGGGCTATTTCCACAATGGCACTGCCGGCATCGGCTATTTTCTTCCGTTCCACGTCGGGACGGTCGGTGTTCATAAACGGCAGGCACACATAAGTGTTTGGCATGGCCAGCGAAAACACACTGTCAGCCTGTATGCCAACCTTATGCAAGTCTGCTGCCAGCATCTCCATCGTGCGGCCTATATTGTCGCCGCACGTACACAACGCGAAGCAAAAGTGCCCCTTGGCATTGTCAAACTTGCACTTTGAAATAAAATTGCGCACTATGGCCGGTGGCTGCCAACCGTGTACGGGAAAGCAGAAGCCAATGCGCTCTCCTTCGGCAAGTGCATACCTACAGTCGCCATCAGCCTCGCCGGCTATTGACAGCAGTCTTTCGCCCGTGATTTCGGCTATTTGCCGTGCGGCCCAACGGGTGTTGCCGGTTCCTGAAAAATAAAATATCATGTTACAAAGGTAACTCAAATGGCCGAGACGGCAAAACTGCCGACAGCATTTTATTATATCCATGGTTAATATTAGGCAAAACAGAAAACAGCCACCATGCCCTGTCACCATAGGCGACTTTCGTGCCCGGTATTACGGAATGTGCCATTCGGGATTGCGAAACAGGCTCTGCGACAATATGAAACGGCCCTTTTGGCATCGCAAAACGGCCGATATTTCTACAAGAAATGGTGTCCCATTATAAATAGCTTGATAACAATATGTTATGCATATATACTTAAATTAAATCTCAACCTAAAGGCAAGCCACTATAATTATGTTCCAATGCAAATGTCATTACCGCCAGGCGTTTATCCGGCCTTGCCCCAACCGGGCAGCAGCAATGCCAGAGCGCAGCCCGAATTGCCGTTTGCAAAGGCCGGGGCAATAATGACAATGGCACAACCGTAGCCCCACAGAGAAATTGAATACCGATAGGGCCATGTCCATGGTGCCTGCATTTCGTTAGCCATAAGGTGTGGTTGATTGCCTGCCCAGGCCGCTCTGTGGCAACGGTTATGTTGCCGCCCGGCGTGCCCTCTGCAATATTCTGGCATGAAGGCCGGCCACATTGTGGAGTCATGCCAATGGGCAAAAAGGCCTGTGCCCACTTTAGTGTTGCCATCCGTCAGAGCCCCGAAGGCTTGACCTCTCCTCCGAAATGCGGCCAGCGGCAGTCTTCATGCCCGCTTGTCAGCTTGTTGTCCGTGGTCATGCCCCTTTGCCTGCGTATGATGAAGTGACCCAGGCGGTGGGTAATGCCTTTTGAATTAAGTGACTTAAGCACATATACACCTTCAGGCAACGACGAAATGTCGGCCTTTGGGCCGTCGTAGGGGCGTGTGCAGAGAAGTCCTCCCTGTGGAGTCTCTATTGCCACAAACTCTGCGTCGAGCGTGTTGCCCTTGTCGGGCAGTGCCAACCAATTGCCGTCATTGCTCAGATAGGTAGACCGAACCATGGCCGGCATGTTTGGCTTGGTGCATAGCGGAAGGCTTTCGTTGCCGAAGCGGTCGACTGCCGTCACAGCATAATTCACAAATGCGCCTTCGGCTGCCAGCGGAATCGTGGCGTTGCTGTCTCTGAGGTTTGCCGCCAGGATGTTTCTGGCGTCGGCAATGTCTACCGGGTAAGTCTCCGACGCATATATGTTATAGGTGAGATACGGCCCTGTCGACATGTCTTTTGCCCCGCCCCACGAGAGCCGGTCGGAATCGGCCAAT
>ERZ779743.467-NODE-467-length-13783-cov-3.57139_pt1 | contig 13783 bp, 10 predicted proteins | sample MGYA00511257_ERZ779743 | MGnify/ENA primary metagenome ERZ779743 (study PRJEB29588, sample SAMEA2159429) | human gut metagenome | biome: human gut; feature: human-associated habitat; material: faeces | place: Denmark | collected 2008/2010 ...
ACCCCTGTTTATACTTTCACCGGCAAGCCGACAACGAGACGTCGTGCGACGACAGCAGTATGGCCTTGCCTTCGTTGTAAGCCAGACGGTGAAGCAGCTGCAACACGTCGACACGGCTCGCCACATCGAGAAACGAGGTAGGCTCATCGAGCAGGATTACGGGTGTCTGCTGCGCCACAGCGCGCGCAATCATCGCTTTCTGGCGCTCGCCGTCGGAAAGTTCGGCGACAAATTTTTCAGCCTTATGGCTTATTCCCACCGCCTCCATCGCCTCTGCCACAATCTCACGGTCGCTGCTGTCAAGACGCCCGAGAAATCCCGTGTGAGGCTGACGCCCGAGTCCCACAAGTTCCTCAACAGTCAATCCGCCGGCTTGAGTGCGGTCGGTCGACACGACGCTCACCATCTTGGCCAACTCCTTGCGGCTCATTGATTTCAACGATTTTCCATCGACAAGCACATCCCCCTGCAGCGGCCTCTGCGTCCCGGCAATGGTGCGCAGCAAGGTTGACTTGCCGGCACCGTTTGCGCCAAGCAGACTCACAAGCTGTCCGCCGCAAAGCGACAGGCATGTGTCAGCCACCACAACATTTATCTTCTTGTCCACAACATATCCGGCAGACACGTTTTTAATTTCGAGCAAGCGTTTCATCTCTGTCAGTTGAAATAGGATATCTTACGGCGGTTGATTATCACGTAAAGTATCACCGGCACACCGACAATCGGCGTGATTGCATTTATAGGAATCATACCATTGTCCATCGGCAACACACTCACCAGCGTGCACGCCATCGCCACAACCGCGCCGGCAAGGATAGCCACAGGAATCAACCGGTAGTGGTCGGACGTGCGGAGCAGCAGACGCGACACGTGGGGCACCACAAGTCCGATAAATCCTATAGGACCGCAGAATGCCGTGACAACGGCTGTAAGCAGTCCGGTGACCACAAGCAGCACATTGCGCGTGGAGCGAAGGTTGACGCCAAGGTTTTCAGCATAACGCCTGCCCAGCAGCAAGGCGTTGAGCGGCTTTATCAGCAGCAACGAGGCGGCAAGCCCCACAACCACAACAGCGGCAAAAATCGGCAATTGGCGGAGCGTGACTCCGGAGAAATTGCCAAGCCCCCATATCACAAACGAATGCACTCCCTCTTCTGTGGCAAAGAAATTAAGCAACGAGATTGCCGACGAGGCGATATAACCTATCAAGATACCAACAATCAGCAACATCGTGCTGCTCTTCACAACGTTCGACATCACGAGCAGCAAAGCCATCACAACCATCGCTCCCACAAATGCGCCGGTAAGCGTGGCTACATATCCGCCAGCGGCGACACCAAGTACAGTGGCAAACGAGCTGCCGAACGCAAGCATAGCGCATCCGGCACCCAGACTTGCCCCAGTGGATATGCCAAGAATCGAGGGATCGGCGAGCGTGTTGCCAAACAGGGTCTGCAACAGCAGTCCCGACACGGCGAGCGCACCTCCGGCAAGCGCAGCCGTGACGACAAGCGGCAGCCGACTTTCGAATATTATAAAATTCCACGGCTCATAGTCTGACGGACGACCGGTCAGAATGCGCCACACCTCAACAGCCGGCACATCGACTGTGCCCACAAGCAGAAGCGACAAAGCGAGAGCGACTATCGCAAAAACGAGCAAAGCCGTCACTATACGGAAACGTGCCATCTATCAATCCCCCATCGGTTTATAATATTGCAACGAGTAGTCAGGCAACAAGTCGGGATGAAACAGTTTCACGTATTCGCGAAGCAGACGCTCGGGGTGGAACGGTGTTTCCTCAAAAATCCCGCTTGTGGCGGAATCGACATAATAGACTCCATGATTGGAAAACGCGCTGAAACGGTCGTTGTGCGGATAAAGCGCAAGCATTGACTTGCGGTCAAGCGTCTGTCCGTAGACGGTGACAAGCCAGAAGTCGGCTTTCTGAGCCTTGTCGAGCACCTGCGGAAAGTCGAGCGACAACGATCCAGTCGACTGGTCGGCAGCCCATGGATATGCTGCGCCGGCATCGGCATAAAGCGAAGCCTTGTAGCTTTTGCCTCCTGGCACATACCATACTCCGTTGATGGCATATTCTGAAATCACCATGGGATGCTTGTCGGCTTTCTGAGCAACAGCCTTCACCGCGGCATAATCCTTAGCCACCTGCGCATAGACCTTCGCTGCCTGGCCGCTCTTGCCGAAGAGCAGTCCGATAAACTCAATCCAGCGTGCGCGGTTAAGGGGCGTGGACTCCATATAGTCTGCCATCTCAACAATAGGTATTCCCATATTGCCTATCGCTCCATAACCGCTGTTCTGCATCGGCGACAGGAATATGGCCTCCGGCGCGGCACTGACGATACGTTCAGTGGATGGCGACATCGACGAGCCGCAGTCGGATATCTTTCCGGATTTCAAACCGGCAACCACTTCGGGTGTCTTGAAATACTGTGCATCGAGCACTCCGACGATGGCATTTCCACAGCCCAGCTCCACAATCGGACGGGCATACACATCACTGTAGACCACCGCCGAGCGCAACGGCACTTTTATCACCGTCGCATCGGGAAGCCCGTCGGGAAGCGGCTTGTCGCGTGGCACAAGCGCATAGCGGTGAAGTGTCTGTCCAGCCTTCCACGGATCGCGCACGGTCACCAGCGTATATCCGTCTTTCTCCTCTATGCCGAGCAGCTCCGACTCGATTTTTTTCTCTCTACCGCATCCTGCCAGCACGAGCACCGCCAGCAACAGCATAAATATCCTTGTTCTCATCGATTATATTTTTTCACTGATTAAAAAATAAGCAATACAAAGGTAGTCCAATGCCGACTACAAACAAAATATGCCTTTTGAAAATTTCACAATAAAAAAACATCCCAGAAACTTCACAGCCTCCGAGATGCCAAAATTCACACATGAAACAAATCTTATTTTCTTGCACTTGTAATGCCATTGTCAAGGACGGCCTCCGCCAAATGCAGTGCCTACTATACCGACACTGCCATACAATATAACGTATCGCCATCCATCGTAAAAAAACATTTACGTATGTCGAAATGTTCACTTTCCAAACAGAGATTACGCAACTCCTGCATTCCGCCATCAACACGAGTCATCACAAGCGAAGTTTCCGCCTGCGACGACACCGACATTGCCAGCAACAATGCTGGAACAACAAACATCCTTTTCATAATCAAAACTTAAAAATCTAAACCTAAAACCATTGTATCACCACAAAAGTAATACGCACACCTTGCAAAAACAATACTTTTGATATTTTAACTGCGTTTTTACCGACAAATTGACAGTTTTACACGAAAAACCCCGAAAAACTTCGCAGCCTCCCGGGGATCATCACACATAAAACAAATCAATATGAAATAAAATTCTTTTAATCTATTCGCTTATCAAACCATGCCAATTGCCGACAAAACATCTGGAATTTGCCAGAGAAGCTTTGCCTGGACATTGCATCTATTTTTCAAACCTCCTTTTTCAAAATCTATATATCCTACCTCTTTTCGACGGCAAATTTATCACTTTGTAAACACAATTCCAAATAAATCCAACAAAATGTCACATTTTATCGACAAAAGATTGTCTTTTTCCATTTTTAAAGATTTGGATTCGATTTTTTTTAGATTTCAAAATCAGAGAAATCCGGAGTGCCGGCAAGCAAAGAGACGCAAAAAGCCAGACGCGTATACACACAAAAAGAACCGTCATCGCAAGAATACGACAACGGAACTATTCGTTCTGCGTAACCCTATTAAAGTATTACTTATTGATAGAGTGAGAAACCGACAGACGTGCACGACCTTTAGCACGACGGCGAGCAAGCACCTTGCGTCCGTCGGCAGTCGACATTCTTAAACGGAAACCGTGTTTGTTCACTCTCTTTCTGTTCGAAGGTTGGAATGTTCTTTTCATTTTTGTATCTTATTTCGTTATTATTCAGTATTTCGGACTGCAAAAGTAACCATTAATTTCCTAAAAACAAAGCAATCAGTCCAAATATTTCAGAAATATTTTCACATTCTTCTGATTTTCAAACCAATACATTAGCGCAAACGGTCGCAATCGTGGATGATTTTATAGTCTTTTTGGATACGGCTCTTCGCCATCAGCGTGCAGGCAAGTGCAAGCACAGGCAGCGGAGCTGTCATCGTGAATCTCGGCTCAACAACCGCCATAAAATATCCGCCAGCCACAACGGCAATTTCCGCCAACATGAGCAGAACGCCTACAGAACACAGCATTTGCTGCATTTTCAGGTTTTTAAACTTAGTGATTGTGACAAGCAAAAACACTGCAATTGCGGCGGCAAGCACACGTGCCACCAAGACAGCGCCGCCCAATTCAACCACCGGCTGCGCAACACGCAACGGCTCGGGAATGCCGCCGCCAAAGCCATCGCTATCACTGAAATAAGCAGATAAACCGTCTGCCAACGTTGTAGTACCATATTCTATTTTTTCTGCAAATTTACTATTTCCTCCAAATCCTGACAACACCTCGCCAACTTTTGCAATGACTTATGGCAAGATTTTTGCTCTTTATTTGTATATTCGCAAATAAATTCAATATACGACAATGACCGACTTCCACAAAAAAAGCATTCAATCGCTGCTTTCCGAGAAACGCCTTGCTGAGGCGTTCGCCGAACTGCGACAGACGGCACAGACGCTGCAAAACTGGCAATTGAACAACCGGCTCGACGAGCTGGAGGAGTCATACAAATATATGATCCGCTATGTTGCTGACGGATGCAACGACCCTCAACGCGAGGAAATCCACAACGGCATCACCGCAAAACTGATGGAGCTTGCCGACATTACCGAACAAGAGCTGACAGTGCAGAACTCGCCTAAACTATACTACGAGACGCTGCGCATGGAGCGCAAGTACCCCAGAAGTCTGGAGGCGCTGCTCGAAGCATACCGCGAATGCGCCGACAAGACAGCATTGTTCTACGAGCTGCCGGCAGACAAACGCGACAGTGACCAGGAGAGGACACTGCTAATGGAGAAAGAAAAAGCCGCCAACGCTGTTTTCAAGCATATATGGGTCACTTTTCCCGTGACCGCCAACGAAGCCGGCACGCTCGACAAGCTGTTTGCCGACGCCGACGCCACGGCAGAAATAAAGGAATTGGCGATGGCGGCGACAATGCTCAGTCTGCTCGAGCACTACAGCGAGCACCTTCTGCTGTCGCTGCTCGACCTCTATGCCGCAAACGCTTTCAACGACGCATCGCTGTCAATGAAAGCGCTGTGCTGCGCGCTGATTGCCATGCACTGCCACCGCGAAACCATACAGCACTCAAACGCCATCTCACTGCGTATTGCCAACATTGCCGACAGCGAGCGCGGACGCCGCGACATCATGACCGTGTTTCTGCAATTCATCCGCAGCCGCTCCACTGAGAGAATCAGTCAGAAGGTGCGCGACGAATTGGTGCCTAAACTGATGAAACTAAGTCCGGAGATGCGGCGCAAGATGCGCGACGGGTTTTCAGACGACATCGAAGAAATGGCAAAAAACCCCGACTGGCAAGAAATGCTCAACGAGTCGGGCATCACCGACAAGATGCAGGAGCTGAGCCGCATGCAGGCTGAAGGCAGCGACGTGTTTCTCAGCTCGTTCGCCAGGCTGAAGAGCTTTCCATTCTTCAACGACGTGGCGAATTGGTTTGTTCCGTTCACACCACGCCACTCGAGCATATTCCGCGTGTTTGCCGGCAACAGCGGCAGCATGTTGCTGTCGATGGTTGACCGCACAGGTGCATTCTGCGACAGCGACAAATTCTCATTCGCCCTGTCGGTAGCCACGATGCCCGACCAGCATCGCTCGATGATGATGGCACAATTCAACGAGCAGCAGGAGCAGGTCATCAACGAAATGGCAGGCAGTCTCCCCAACCCCGACAAACAGCGGGAGAACATAGCCAACAAATATGTGCAAAGCCTGTACCGCTTCTTCAACCTGTTTCGCAGCCGCAACGATTTCTACAACCCGTTCTCGACAAGGCTCAACCTTATTGACGTGCCGTTTGTCAGCGACGCCCTTTCCGACACAAAAAGCCTGCGGCTGATTGCCGAGTTTTATTTCAGCATGCAATGCTACACCGACGCGCTGTCGACATTCGGCAAAGTGTTGAAACAAGACTCGCCTACTGCCTCCGACTATCAGAAGACTGGCTACTGCCACGAGCAACTGAAACAAAACATGCTTGCCACCGCCGACTATGAGAAAGTCGAGCTGCTCAAGCCCAACGATGTGTGGACCCTCAAGCATCTGGCTCTTTGCTACAGGGCCGTAAACGACACGGAGAAAGCCATCGCCAACTACAAACGCGCGGAAACGCTGCAGCCCGACAATGTGGCGCTTGCCAACAATATTGCCAACTGCCTGCTTGAAGGCGGACGGATTGAGGAGGCGTTGAAATACTTCTTCAAAGTGGACTATCTGGCATCAAAAGGCGAACGGACAATGCGCCCCATCGCCTGGTGTTCGTTCCTGATTGGAAACTACAGCCAAAGTGTGGACTACTACAACCGCATCATCGCCAAGCAGCCCGGTGCAAACGACTACATCAACCGCGGACATGCCCTGCTGTGCAGCGGACAGGTGAAAGACGCCGTGGCAAGCTATATGGACGCCGTTGACAAATCAGGCGGCAGTGAGGTGCTGAAAACACTTGACGACGACCGCCACTACCTGCTCGACGCCGGTGTGGACAAACTCACCATCGCGCTGATATTCGACAAAATCCGATACAAAGGTTTGGGCACTTCGGAAAATATGTAGTAAATTTGCAAAAACATCAGTTATTATAAAAATATGAATTTCAAATCATTAATCATTCCATTATTATTTACAGCACCAATAATGACAAACGCTGAAAATATATTCTTTGAGGAATTCAAAACGACACACAACGTTGTGCCGTTCGACAGAATCGAGAAGAGTTTCTATGAGGAAGCAGTCGATTCAGGTATCAAACAAGCAGACCGCGAAATCGAGGTTATCGTCAACCAGCGCTCGCGCCCTACGTTTGAAAACACTATCGAGGCGCTTGAGAATGCCGGAGAGATGCTCAACCGCACGCTGCTCACATTCTATCCAATCCTGTCGGCCGACGGCGACGAGGAAATGAACCAGATTTCGCTGCGCATCGCCCCGAAACTGGCTGAACACAGCGCAAACATCTCTCTCAACGAGAAGTTGTGGCAACGCGTAAAGGAGGTCTACGAAAACCGCGACAAACTCGACCTCAACACTGAGCAGAAAACGCTGCTCAAAAACACCTACGACTCGTTTGCCCGCAGCGGTGCAAACCTTGAGGGCGCCGACCGCGACGCTTATCGCAAGCTTCAGGCGGAATTGTCGGAACTGACGCTCAAATTCGAGCAAAACACGGTGAAATGCACTGCCGCGTATGAATTGTGGCTCACAAAAGACGACCTTGCAGGGCTGCCGGAAAGCGCCGTGGAGGCTGCCGCTCTTGCTGCCAAGGAAAAAGGCAAAGAGGGTCAGTATCTTATCACGCTGCAACAGCCCACATACATGGCGTTCATGAAATACTCCTCACGCCGCGACCTGCGCGAGAAGCTGTACAAGGCATACAACACGCAATGCGTCGGCGGAGAATTTGACAACACAAAAATCCTGAGCCGCATCGCCGAAGTGCGCTACGAGATCGCCAAACTGCTTGGCTACAACACGTATGCCGACTACAGCCTTGAGGACACCATGGCGCAAACTCCTGCCAACGTCTACAAATTGCTCAATCAACTGCGCGACGCCTACAAGCCGGCATGGAAAAAGGAGCTGAAAGAGCTGACCGACTATGCTCAGAAACTCGAAGGCAAGAAAATCCAGCTCCAGAACTGGGACTACTCATACTATGCCAACAAGCTGAAAAACGAGAAGTACTCTTACAATGACGAGGAACTCCGTCCTTACTTTGAGCTCAACAACGTAATCAAAGGTGTGTTCGGTCTTGCAACGCGTCTCTACGGCTTGCACTTCACCGAAAACCAGAACTATTCGGTATACCATCCGGAAGTGAAGTCGTTTGACGTGACCGACGCCGACGGCAACTTCGTCGGTGTGCTCTACACCGACTTCTTCCCACGCGACACCAAGCGTTCAGGCGCATGGATGACTGAATTCCGCCCGGAGCGCATCGTCGACGGCGTCAGCCAGCGTCCGCACGTAACTCTGACAATGAATTTCACAAAGCCTACAGAAACAAAGCCTTCCCTGCTTACGTTCTATGAGGTGGAAACGTTCATCCATGAGTTTGGACACGGCCTGCACAGCCTGCTCGCTCAAACTAAATATCAATCAATGTCGGGAACCAACGTGTACCGCGACTTTGTGGAAGTGCCGTCGCAATTCAACGAGAACTTCTTGACACAAAAAGAATTCCTCGACAGTTTCGCACGCCACTACCAGACAGGCGAGGCTATTCCTCAGGAGCTTGTCGACAAGGTGATCAAGTCATCACAATTCGGCGCGGCGTATGCCTGCCTGCGCCAGCTCAGCTTCGGCTACCTCGACATGGCATACCACACAACGACAGCGCCTGTGACCGATCCTATCGCGTTCGAACGCGAGGCGATGAAGCAAGTGCAGATGTTCCCGACCGTTGACGGATGCATCATGGCACCGCAGTTCAACCACATCTTCTCTGGCGGTTATGCCGCAGGCTACTACAGCTACAAGTGGGCAGAGGTCATCGAAGCCGACGCTTTCCAATATTTCAAGGACAACGGAATCTTCAATCCTGAAATTGCCAAGTCATGGAAGGACAACGTGCTTAGCCGCGGCGGCACAGAAGCCCCTATGGTGCTCTACAAGCGTTTCCGCGGTCAGGAGCCTACAATCGACGCTCTGCTGATTCGCGACGGCATCAAGAAAGAAACTAAAAAGAAGAAATAATCAATATTTCTTCGCAATCCCACCAAAATGAAAAGGCGCCACAACGGCGCCTTTTCTATTTTTCATATTTTAAATTACAATTTCTTCACCACCTTTGCCGGATTTCCGACAGCGACACTGTTGTCAGGAATGTCGTGGACCACGACGCTGCCGGCACCTATGGTGCATCCCGACCCTATGCTCACTCCAGGCAGGATAGTTGCGCCACCGCCAATCCAGCAGTTGTCGCCGATGTTGACCGGCCGCGCCCACTCGTCGCGGGAGTTCCGTTTTCCAGGGTCGACATCATGGCAAGCCGTGTATATCCCGACATTCGGTCCGATAAAGCAATCGTCGCCGATGGTCACATAAGCCTCGTCAAGCACCGTCAGCCCGAAATTTGCGAAGAAGCGCTTGCCCACACGGATGTGCTTGCCATAGTCGCAATAGAAAGGCTGGTTGATAAATGTGTCGTCGTCCATCTTTCCCAATATTTCTCTGAGCTTCAGATTCCGTTCCTTAATCAACGTTGGTCGTATCTGATTATATTCCCAGCAGAGATCCTTCACGCGGTTCAGCATCTCCAACAGCTCCTTGTCGACGGCTGAATACACCTCGCCGTCAAGCATTTTCTGATATTCGGTTTTCATTCTCACGACAAATGCTCCACGCGCGACGTGTCCTTGCTGAACGTATAGCCGTTTGCCTGATGAGTGGCAAGCACAAGCACTTCGGCAATCTGCACATGCTCCGGCGCGTTGGCGGCATACAGCACCACGTCGGCTATGTCGTCGCCGTTGAGCGGATGGATGCCGGCATAGACGCTGTCGGCTTTCGACTTGTCGCCACGGAAACGCGTGACGCTGAAATTGGTTTCCACAAGTCCGGGCTTCACGTTGGTGACGCGCACACAGGTGTCTACAAGGTCGATGCGCAAGCCGTCGGAAAGAGCCTTCACTGCCGCCTTCGTGGCGCAATACACATTGCCTCCGGCATAAGCCTGGTCGCCTGCAACGCTGCCTATATTGATTACGTGCCCGTGGTTGCGCTCCACCATGTGTGGCACAACGAGGCGCGTCATCGTAAGCAATCCCTTGATATTGGTGTCGATCATTGTTGACCATTCATCGATGTCGCCCTCAAATTCTTTGTCAAGGCCGAGAGCAAGCCCGGCGTTGTTGACCAGCACGTCAATGTCGCGCCAACGTCCAGTAAGGCTGTCGAGAGCCTCCTGCGCCGCCTTGCGGTCGCGCACGTCGAAAGCAAGCGTAGTCACCTCCACTCCTTCCAATTCAGCCTTCATAGCCTCCAACTTTTCCTTATTGCGCCCGGTCAGCACCAAATCGTAGCCGCTGCCGGCGAATTTACGGGCACAAGCCTCTCCGATTCCGCTCGTAGCCCCCGTTATCAATGCTATTCTGTTCATTGTTGTCTAAGTTGTTTTTTCAAGGCAAAATTAGCAATAATCAGTAAAAAATGGCACCAACACGCATTTTTTAATTCTTTTGTTGCCCACCAGAGCCATTGCCGCCACCCTTCATCACGTCGTCGTTGATGATTGAGCGTTCCGTGCGTTTCACGTTTACATTCATACTGCCAAGCCTCCATGACAGGCTGACTCCGAAGCGGCATGCATAATCCTTGTAATGCGACAACTGCCGATAAGTGTCGGTGACAGTTGTACTTGAATATTTTTTCCATGCCGAAAAGAAATCGCTCGCAAAGAGAGATACCTCCATACGGTCTTCTTTAAGGAATGAGCGGTTGAGCGAAAGTCCGTAGAAATTATATGACCCCGACCGGCCTTGCAGCGAAATGTAGGGTGCGCCGTATCCACCGTAAGCCGTAAAATCCAGCTTCCACGGCAAACGTTGCCGCAGTTGTGCATAAAGATTGCCACCGAAACCACAGTTGCTTGAACCGAGTTCTTTGCTCCGCAAATCAACATAGCTGCCACTTGCCGACAACATGAAGCTTGTTTTATCAGTGATGTTCCAACTCATCCATACCGACAACGATGTGCGTTGCTCGCGCACGTAGTTTCCATAAGTTGAATTGCGCACGCCATCTCCGTCGACAAACGAATAGCCCGTCACGCCATTGTTGACAAAACTATAGCGCGCGTCGGCATTGAGATTTACCTTCGAAGTGAAAATATTGTAACTCAAACTGATGCTATGGCTCTTCTCCGTCGACAAGTCCGGATTGCCGTAGCTTACATCGTTGGGCGTCGCCGAAATGCGGAACGGATTAAGGAACCAGATGCCCGGACGGTTCAAGCGCATATTGTAGCCGACGCGGATATTTGACATCTCCGAAAGCCCGTAGCTTATGGCCGCCGACGGCACCACATCGTCAAAATTCTTGCTGAAGTTGCGGTCAGGATGACGTTCATATTCCACGTTCATAAACGTATGCTCATAGCGCACACCCGTCTTGAACCCGAATTTCTGTATTTTCAGATTATAATCCGCATATGCCGCCACAATGTTCTGACGCTGGCTGTAGTCAACCGAACTGTCTTCGTCGCCCGGCAAAGAGCCGTCAACCTGCTCCAGCAGCAGCGTCTGGCTGTCGCTGGCATTTTTGCGCGCAATGAACTTCATTCCCGCATCCACATAATGGTGTTCATTGATGGGATTCACATAGTCTACCTGCACGGTGTGCTCCGCAATGTGCGATTTGTTGTCCTGTCCCTGAGCGTATGTGAGAAACGGCACCGATACCACATCGGAATACGTTGTTTCTGTCTGTGTCCGCTTCGGTGATTTGTCAAACTTATACGACACTGTCAGCAACTCGTCTTTCTTCTTGAACGAATGCTGATAGTCGACGCCTACCGAATGGCTGCCATATTTCGACAAGCTTTTGTCCAACGTATTGTAGGAATAGACCGGCACCTGTGCCGCATCAAGCATTACGAACGACGACGTGCCGTGGCTATTGTCGCGCCATGTGTAGAAATCATAACTGAACGTCACAAGATTGAGCGAGTCTGCCTCGTAACTGCCCGACAGCGATCCATAGTGCATCTGCGAGCGGCTGCCGTCAGCGCGGCTGACACTGCGTAATGTCTGTTTCACTCTTCCGTCGGAGTCATAGTCATCACGCTCATAGTCAGACGAAGAACTATTGTTGCGGCTTTCATAACTATACGAATAGTTGCCGCTCATCGTGAATTTCCCAACTTGGACCGAACCGTAGACATAGGCCGACGGACCTTTGTTGCTGCCGGTCAGTCCGGCCGAAAGGTTATACCCCTGCATCCTTGAGCCCTGCGTGACGATGTTTATGATTCCGCCCACTCCCTCCGCGTCATATTTGGCACCGGGGTCGGTTATCACCTCTATCGACTTCACCGAACTTGCCGGCAGGCTGCGGAGCACCTCCTTCGGGTTGTTGCTCATCATCGTGTTTGGTTTGCCGTTGACATAGACCTTGAAATTCGACGAACCTTTCACCGTTATGTTGTCCTGACCGTCGACCGTCACCATAGGCACCTTGCGAAGCATCTGGATAGCCGTTTTCGACAACGCCTCGGGGTCGTCTTCAACGCGATATGTGACTTTATCGATATCCGCCTTCACCAAAGGCTTCTGCGCCACCACGCTGACCTCTTCAAGCTCAACGCCGGAAACAAGCGCCACGCGTCCGAGGTTGCACACACGCGCCGAGTCGCCCACCGCAAATTCAATGGAACGTTGACGCATTCCCGTGCCGCTTACCGTCAGCGTATAAACTCCCGGCTCAGCCAGTTTCTCGTCAAACGCGCCGTCGACTCCGCTTATGCCGAGCGTCGGTTCTGTTCCTCCGCGCTTGTCTACACGAAGCGTGGCATACGGCACCGGCTCATTTTCCAACGAGTCGACAACCACTCCTACAACACTGAAATTTTGGGAATTACCTATCCCGACAAATGCCGCCAGTAACAACACGGCAACAAGAATCCGCTTCATCAAAATCTTTTGTTTTATATCATTGTGAATTATTGCGCAAAGATAGTGCAAGGTGAGAGAAGAGCAAAACAAATTTATTTGATTTTGCGCTTCCGAACCGCAGCCTATCTTATCAAAAGATAGCGCAAGGTGGAAGAAAAGAGCTTGCTCAATTTTCTTTCCCGAACCGCAGCCTATCTTTTGATCACTTGACCTCCTCCGAATAAATCCGAGCCAGATTATTGCCCATCACCGCAAAAACGCCAAACAAAACACCACAAAAATTAGTTGCAGGCCACCACAAAAGTTAGCTGCAATACAAATCAATTCATAGCATTAAATATTCACTATATTATTGTTTACATACCGGCGTCAAAATCATACCGCCTGCTTGAAGGACTGAAATCCTACGACACGGCGGAGAACTGGCGGAACAATGCACCGAAAGCATCGCGCAACTCGCGTTTTTCCGCCAGCTGCTCGCTCAGTTGCTTCGCCTTCGAATAAATCGCCTCGGCAAAACTCGTATCACCGTTGCTCATCGCCGTTGCAAAGTCGCAGCCAAGAGTGGCTCCGGCATTGCTGTACTCATAAAGCGTCCATAAGCGGTAGGCGGCATCGTCGCCTCTTTCAGCACGACATTTTTCCACCGCCATAAGCACGGCGTTGTCCACATCCGCCATTGCGGGCAGGTCGCCCGAAGCACATGCCGTCTGTCGAAGAAGAGCAAACAATTGCGCGTCGCCTTCAAGCGTGTCAGACTTCAGCGTGCGCTCACTCATTTCCTGCAAAATGGATTTATAAGTATTTTTCATTATCGGATTTATTAGAGTTAGATTTATCGTACATTGCAAATATATACCCCAGTTCGGGATAAGAAATAGTTTATAAAAAAGTTGGTAGTCTCATAAATA
>ERZ779743.477-NODE-477-length-13519-cov-2.11594_pt1 | contig 13519 bp, 12 predicted proteins | sample MGYA00511257_ERZ779743 | MGnify/ENA primary metagenome ERZ779743 (study PRJEB29588, sample SAMEA2159429) | human gut metagenome | biome: human gut; feature: human-associated habitat; material: faeces | place: Denmark | collected 2008/2010 ...
GTCCGTCCGCCACACACCTCCTGGCAGAGCCATTGAAGATTATCAATTCAACGGACAAGTAATCCTGAACATCTCCTCTATTATATGATGAAGCAGCTGTGCCGTCTCACTATCCGCAAGTTTATAATATATCTCTTTACCTTCTCTTCTGCTTGTTATAAGCCCGCTCTTTTTCAACAGCTTAAGATGATGTGAAACCGCAGGGTCACTCATATTCATAGCTGCCGCGATATTACTTACACATTCCTCGCAATGACATAAAAGCCATAATATCCTGATTCTGCTTCCATCACTTATCTGCTTGAATACTTCTGCCACTACTACACATTCATCTGTGTCTGGCATTCTTTCAAGAACTTTTTCAATATTCTGTCCGTGGTCGTGTGGAAGATTTACTTCTGACATTTCCCATTCCTCCTAATCTGCATACTGTAATCTGTCTGTCTTATTCGCAGGCTAATCTTTATATGAAAGACATCTTGTTGCATTAAGAACTGCAAGCACCATAACACCTACATCTGCAAATATAGCCATCCACATATTAGCAACACCTGCTGCACCAAGTGCAAGGCAGGCTATCTTTATTGCAAGTGCAAATACTATATTCTGGTGAACTATTCTTAATGTCTTTCTCGAAATATTCATTGCTGTAGCAATCTTTGCAGGGTCGTCATCCATAAGAACAATATCAGCCGCCTCAATTGCCGCATCTGAACCAAGTGCACCCATTGCTATACCAATATCTGCTCTTGAAAGTACTGGTGCATCATTAATTCCATCACCGACAAACGCAAGCATTTCATCTTTACCCTTGCTGTTAAGAAGCTTCTCAACCTCAATAACTTTATCTGCCGGCAAAAGCTCACTCTTAACTTCATCAACACCAAGCTTTCCTGCAACCAGTTCTGCAACTTTCTTAGCATCACCTGTAAGCATAATAACCTTTTTAACGCCCGCTTTCTTAAGTGCTGCAATCGCCTGTTGTGATGTAGGCTTGATAACATCTGATATTACAATACAACCAGCATATATGCCACCGATAGCTACATATACAAGTGTGCCAAGAGCATTTTCTATGCTATCTTTCCCAGCACTGCTGTCAATGTTGTACTTATTCATAAGCTTTAAGTTACCAGCTAATACTTCTTTACCGCCTATATCAGCTTTTACGCCGTGTCCGCTTATCTCCTCTATATCTGTAACCTGTCCGGTTTCAACTTCCATACCATAAGCCTCACGTATACTCTTACTGATTGGGTGGCTTGAATAGCTTTCTGCATATGCTGCCGATTTAATAATATCTTCCTTAGTAAATCCATTGGCAGTTATAACATCTGTAACTTCAAATACACCTTTAGTAAGTGTTCCTGTCTTATCGCATACAACATATTTGGCTTTAGATAAATTCTCAAGATAGTTAGAACCTTTGATAAGGATACCTCTAGAAGAAGCTCCACCTATTCCACCAAAGAAGCTGAGAGGAATAGATATTACAAGGGCACAAGGGCAGCTTATAACAAGTGTTGTAAGAGCTCTTATAAGCCATTTTGACCATTCAGCAGGATTGCCCATAATAAGACTTACTACTGGTGGAATAACCGCAAGCACCAAAGCTCCTATACATACCGCTGGTGTATACACCTTTGAAAATCTTGTGATAAAATTCTCTGAACGTGATTTCTTCATGCTTGAATTCTCAACAAGATCCAATATCTTAGATACTGTAGACTCGCCAAATTCTTTAGTTGTCTCTATCTTTAAAAGGCCTGTCAGATTGACACAGCCGCTTATTACCTCATCTTTGACCTTTACACTTCTTGGAAGGCTCTCACCTGTAAGTGCACTTGTGTTAAGTGTAGATTCACCACTTACAACAATGCCATCGATTGGGATTTTCTCACCAGGTTTTACTACTATTATTGTCCCGATTTCCACATCATCCGGATCAACCTGTTCTAACCCACCTTCCTGCTCGATATTTGCATAGTCAGGCCTTATATCCATAAGCGCTGTGATATTCTTTCTGCTCTTGCCGACAGCGTAACTCTGAAAAAGCTCACCTATCTGGTAGAAAAGCATAACTGCTGCACCTTCTACATATTCACCAAGTGCTATTGCACCGACAGTAGCTATTGCCATAAGAAAATTCTCATCAAATACTTCACCATGGAATATTCCGTGAACAGCCTTCTTTAAAATATCATATCCTATTACAAGATATGGAATAAGGAAAAGCACCAGTTCCACATATTTATTAACAGGAGCAAGATAGCATATAAGCTTAAATGCTACTAAAAGAACGGCTGATATAATAATTCTTATTAATACTTTTTTCTGCTTCTTAGTCATATTATCCTCCATTCCTGCGAAGCATTCTCCTAATTAACATTAACTAATTATTAATTAAAGAAATATCTCGCAATCAGATTCAACCTTCTTACAGTTCTTTAATACGTCCTGCATTACAGAAGCCACATCTGCTCCCTCATCGAATTCAACCTTCATCTTCTGTGTCATAAAAGAAACTGTTGCATCTTTAACACCTGCTGTCTTCTTAGCTGCATCTTCCATCTTTAATGCACAGTTAGCACAATCAACCTCAATACCATATGTTTTCTTCATAACAAACCACCTTTCTGTGTCTTAACCGACACTGCAGACCTGTTATCCAGCCCGCTTTGCTTATAAATTTAATATTATGTGAAGCACTTATATATTATGCTTTACTTCATATAAACATTTAAACAAATGTTTAATTGTTTGTCAATAGCTTTTACTTATTTTCCAATAAGTTATTGTTACAATTTTCTCAATAAGTTATTGTTTAATTTTTCTCAATCAGCTATTTTACTCCAAATTTATCTACAAAAAAACCTGACAAGATTATCCAATGTAATCCTGTCAGGCTTCTGATATTTCTCATAATTCTGAATTATTATATTGATAGTTAATTATAACTGTAAATCTTCGTAATCTTCTGGAAGAAATCTATGATATATAATATGACATCCTTCATCTTTAAAGCAGTAATAATATCTGTCATCAGCTTTATCTGCAAACTTTATAAGAACATCAAACTCACCATCTTTGATATACTCAATAATAACTCCATCATAACTGTCATTAAAAAATTCAATTATATCTTTCATAGATGTACTATGGCTTCTAATAAGATCAACAAGCTTTCTTATAAACTCATTCTCGTCAGTATTATTGTGAATATATTCCACTCCATTTTCATTAATCTCAAAGCAGAACCTGTCTTTTTTATTACTGAATGTGACACCGCCAAGAATATCAGTATATTGCCTGAAATCCTCATCATCGCCTTCAAGAAGCTTTACCATATCACTATAGCTTGTATCCCTAACATCGCACCCAAACATATGACATAATGAGCTTAAAGGATAATATAATCTTATATTCTCTTTTCTGTAACCAAGCTTAGCTTCTTCTTCCCTGATTAAATCAATAAGATTGTGCTGTAAATTATCATATCCATTGATAATATTATTCTTCATCCTCTATTTCTTCCTCGCCATCGTGAACATCTTTCTTAGGCTCTTTAAGACCAGGAATATCAACATTATGCTTCTTGCAATAATCCCAGAGAGCTGCGTGGATTGATTCCTCAGCAAGAAGCGAACAGTGTACCTTTACTGGTGGAAGTCCATCAAGTGCTTCCATAACTGCCTTGTTAGTTACTTCCATAGCTTCGTATATTGTCTTGCCAATAACCATATCTGTAGCCATACTGCTTGTTGCAATAGCTGCACCACAGCCAAATGTCTTGAACTTGCAATCCTTGATTATCTTAGTATCCTCATCTATATCAAGATATATTCTCATAATATCTCCGCACTTAGCGTTACCAACTGTACCGACACCACTTGCATTCTCTATCTCACCTACATTATGAGGATTGCTGAAATGCTCTATAACTTTATCTGAATACTGCATATTCTAATATCTCCTTTACTAACCTTTGTACCTTAACGACAAAATAAGGCATTTTAAAATTCATATCATTATTGTATGTTTTACCATTTTTCGTACAATATGTCAACCATACAAATGAATACGCAGGCGAAAACATATTTCACCTGCATATTTAACCTATTCATCAAATAATATTAATTATATTATCTCTTCTTTAACCCGTTACCGCTGAATTTCTTTATCTGTGTAACAAGCTCTGCGGATACATTAGCAATCTTATCTGTAGAACCTTTACACTGTTCCATAACCTGCTCAAGATTATTCATATTCTCCTTGGTAATCTGTCCACTGCTTGCATTTTCTTCTGCAAACTGTGCAAGATTATCAACACCATAAGCTATTGTGTTCTTATGCTGCTCTAAGTCAGAGGCTTCTGCCGCTATGCCGCTTACAGCACTTCCAACTCTGTTAATCTCTGAATTAAGAGTTGCAAATATAGCTTCTGTATCTTTAATCTTGGCATCCTGCTTTTCAAATGCTTCCGATACCTTCTTAGCTGTTTCCACACTGATATTAGAATTCTCAATAAGTCCATTGACAATCTGGTTAATATGCTCTGTAGACTCTCTTGACTGATCTGCAAGCTCTCTTATCTGCTCTGCTACAACTGCGAAGCCCTTGCCATTCTCACCTGCTCTTGCCGCCTCAATACTTGCGTTAAGAGCCAGAAGGTTAGTCTGGTTAGATATACCGGCAATAATCTCAGTTACCTTTCTAATCTCCTGGGCTGAGGCATTAGTACGCTCTGTTTCATTACTTACCTCGTCCATAGCGTGTCCGCTTTCTTCACTTATTGTAATAAGCTCTTTCATAATATCAGCAGCTCTGTTGTTACACTCATTAAGTGTATCTATGCTTTCCTTAAGCCCTTCAATATTAGTCTGTATATTATCAACAGCCTTGCTTATTGAGTCAGTCTTTACCTTAATATCGGCTACCTTATCAGCCTGTACTGTAGTATTATCTGTAATTGTTGTTACCGCTGCATTGGTGCTGTCGGCAACTGTGTGCATTGTATCAAACATTGCAACAAATTCTTCTGAAACCTGTTCAAGTTCAACTGTAGCATTTCTTATTGCAGCAACTGTTCCTGTAATACCCTCAAATGCAACTGTTACATTGCGGACGATTTCTCCAACTTCATCATTTCTTGCTGAAACCTTCTTAATCTTTTCAGCAGTCTTATCATCACTTGATGCAGTACCTGCTATTGCTCCCCTTAATAGAACAACTATGCTTCTTAAAATATTAAGAATTAACACAACAAATATCGCAAATACAACTGTAATTAATACAAAAGCAGTCAATACATTAATAATATTCTTATTAAGCAATATAAATATTATAATCATAACGATTAATATTTGTGCTATAAAAGCTGCTGCCGCAAGTATAAGCTTTTTTATAAAATTATTATCTTTCATTATATTAGTGCCTCCTTTTCTAATGCAGAGCCTCTCCTAACCCTGTATCACTATATTTTAGATATTATACACTGATTTTTGACAAAATGCACTATATCAACCTCTAAAATCAACCATTTTCTTTACGTTGCATAAATATTCACATCTCATTAAGACCCGTGATACACTACATAAATCTTTCATCAAATTCATTTGCCGGATAAGGCTTTCCAAATAAATATCCCTGTATATAGTCGGGATTTATTCTTCTTAACTCATCAAGCTCCTCCGGTGTCTCTACACCTTCTATACATAATGAAAGCGACAGACTGTGTGTCATCTGAATTATATATGTAAGCAATTCATAATCATAATGGTTCTTAAGAGCTTTTACTGTAAATGAACGGTCAATCTTAATGTAATCCGGCTTTAAATCACTAAGGCAGTGCAGATTAGAATATCCTGTACCAAAGTCATCAAGAACAACCACAACACCATTATCCTTAAGCTTTGACCACAATTCATTAAAATGTGGATTGGAGTCTAAATAACCACTCTCTGTAAGCTCTATTCCTATATTATATGGCTTTATTCCGTTGTCATTAATAGCTGCCATAATATCTGTTAACACATCACTTTTAATGACCTGAATATATGATACATTGACATTTATGCGGAAACTTTCTATCTGCTTAGTCCATATAGCACATTGTCTGGCTGACTGCTCTAATATCCATTTGCCTACTGGTATAATAAGTCCGCTTTCTTCTAGCAACGGAATGAACTCAACAGGTGATACAAATTGTGGGCTTCCACCATCTGGGTCAGGCATGAAAAATCTCATAAGTGCTTCTGCACCTATAAGCCTGTAAGTCTTTGTATCAACTATAGGCTGGTAATATACTTCAAAACCTGCAAAATCATCATCTACGGCATTATGAAGTGCTGTATTAATAACCCTTCTTCTATTGTAATGCTCAAAATCTTCATTCCTATATATATAATATGTATTCTTTCCACTGTCCTTCGCCTGCTTTAAGGCGAATTCAGATAATTTTATATATGAATCGTCCTCATCTTTTATGTGTGATGCATCAATAACTCCCGCAGATAATGTATACATTATTTTGTAATTATTGTCCTCTATAAATTTATTGACATTCTTTTTACAATTCATATAGATTTTAATTGCTTCTGTTATATTGCTGCCGCTAAAATCAACAATCATAAACTCATCTGATACAAGCTTAAAAAGTTTCTGATTAGAATTAAGGGTATTTGCTATGCAATCTGCCGTCTTCTTTAATATGTAGTCTCCGTAAGCCATACCATAATTGGTATTAATGGCACTGAAATTATCTATTCCTATCCTTATTATAAAACCTTTAGGTGTTAAAGCCGCATATGCTTCCCTGATATAATCAGCAAGTCCCACATCCCCTAACAGACCACTGACGTTATCTGCCTCAGGCTTAACACCAATCTCATTAATACAGCCCATAAGATAATGTGGTCTTCCATCTTTAAACAGCACGCTTCCCCTGCAATTAATCCATATTGGATTGTGGTTCTTATCTAACCAGCGGTATTTCATATTATGAAATACTTTCTTGCCATCCTTTATATCCTGAAGTTCCTTACTAAGCATTTCGTAATCATCTTCATATACGAACTCTTTATGCTTTGCCGCTGCATCGTAGAATTTGTCTTCTGGAAGAATAAACCTTTCCACAGCATGTTCCGAAATCACATAATAATCATCTATCAAATCATACACATAAATATAATCATTCATACACGGATTTAATATCGCAATTGCTTTTTCTATCTGTTCTCTTGATATCTGCAACACATTATCAATCATATACCCACGTCCTTTCGCTTATTATATTGATAGTACATTTTTGATAATTAAATGTCAATAAATGTATCTATAAAGCCGAATAATTTGTTTAACCATCTATTATTTATGCAAATTTTCAATTGGCAAGTTTAATTAAATGTGTTAGAATTTATACAATTTATGTTATGTATGAATACGGATATATTAACACAATTATACATATGGAGTTATATTATTATATTGCTGCATCACATATCAATTATTATAATTATATATGTACAGCCATATTATATGAATATAACTATATAAAACATTGTTCATATCACTATATCATAGATAAAGTTATGCAGAATAATATATATAACACACCATGATATATATTACTTTATGTACTTTAACATAGGAAACGAGGTTTAAGTATGAGCGAAATTGTTGAATATACTTTTGAAGAATTAAAGAAAGAAATGGAGCTGCTATCACCACTATATGATGTAGTGCGACTTGTCAATCCATTCAAATGTGAGATTATTGATATTAATGATACTTGTCTTACACCATCTGATACACCGATTTCCTGTTATGACTCTTGGAAATGTATATTTCAATGTATTAACTGCACTTCTGCAAGAACACTTCTTACCGGTAATATACAATCCAAACTTGATGTAAGCGATGATACTGTATACCATGTCACTTCGCGGCCAGTAAGAGTCAATAACTCCCTGCTTGTTCTTGAAACCGTCCAGCATTTCTCATACACTTACCGACAGCTTGAAACCGACAATACTAACAACGCTTTAATATCTCTGATACAAAATGCCAACAGGAGCCTTCTGCTTGACGAGGAAACTGGTGCTTACAACCGTTCTTATCTTTCAGAACATCTTCCTTATGAATTATATAAGGCAGAGATGAACCACCAGTCTAATGCAGCATTTGTAAAGATTACCAATCTTGCTGACACAATAGCCGAATATGGTGATATCGCTTCTAATGGAATTGTATGCTGTCTGTTCAATTTAATTACACATACTTTTAAAGACATATCTGACGGCGAATTGATGCTTGTTCGCTACGACAAAGATTTATTCTTTATATTAGACACTAATCTTAAGTACACAGATTTTGAAAATAGAATTAATAATCTTATAGCAGCATCCATTCCAGAACATATTCTATTCAAAAGCAATAAGATACCTTTTGAGATTTCAACAGCCTGTATTAATCTTGCTGATGAAAATATTAATACTCAAGATGAATTAATTAATACACTAAATAATAGATTAAATAATTAACAACTAACAAGTATTACTAAACATTAATAAGGAGGATTTAATTATGAGTAATGTTACAATTTCTGAATCAATTAAATATATAGGAGCTGATGATACTACTTTGGATTTATTTGAAAGCCAATATATCATTCCTAACGGCATTTCCTATAATTCATATGTGATTCTTGATGAAAAGGTAGCCGTTATGGATACAATAGATGCAAGAAAGTCAGAGGAATGGTTTAATAACCTTTCTAATGTTCTTGCCGGAAGAAATGTTGATTACATTGTAATCTCACATCTTGAACCTGACCACGCCGCTAATATCAAAGCACTTTCAGACAAATATCCAGATGCTAAGCTTGTACTTAGTGCTAAAGCCAAAGCTATGCTTCCTCAGTTCTTTGCTATGGATAATCTTGATGACAAATGTATTATAGCTGCAGAGGGACAGGAATTATCATTAGGAACTCACAACCTGAAATTTATTATGGCTCCTATGGTTCACTGGCCAGAGGTTATGCTTGAATATGAAACAACTGAAAAAGTACTCTTCTCTGCTGATGCTTTCGGCAAATTTGGTGCATTAAGTGCTTCTGAGGACTGGACTTGCGAAGCAAGAAGATACTATTTTAATATAGTAGGAAAATATGGTGCACCTGTACAGACTTTACTCAAGAAAGCCGCCGCACTTGATATCAGGACTATATGCCCTCTGCATGGCCCTGTACTTAAAGAGAACCTTGAATTCTACATTGGAAAATATCTTACATGGAGCAGTTACGAACCTGAAGATGATGGAGTACTTGTAGCCTGTGCTTCTATCCACGGCAATACCAAGACAGCCGCTGAAAAAATGGTTAATATCCTTAAAGAACAGGGATATAACAAAGTTGCATTTACCGACCTTACAAGAGATGATATGGCAGAAGCCATTGAAGATGCTTTCAGATACAGCAGGCTTATTGTTGCTGCAGCATCTTATGATGGTGGTGTATTCCCACCTATGGAAGACTTCCTTAGCCGTCTTTCCCACAAAGCTTACCAGAACCGTAAAGTCGGAATCATCGAAAATGGTTCGTGGGCACCTACTGCCGGCAAATGTATTAAGACAGCATTTGAGGGAATGAAGAACATAACTATATGTGGCGATACAGTAACTATCAAGTCTACTATGAAAGATGAAGATATTGCCAATATGTACAAGCTGGCAGAAGCCATTAAGTAATATATGATGCTAATATAATAACAGCCGGTTAATGATAGCTATTTAATCTATCATTATAACGGCTGTTTTATGTTATAGCTGTTTAATTACCTGTTAATTCTGTTCTTCTTCACATCAGCAACTACAAGTCCTGCAACTAATACTGCAGCCATTAATGTTTCAAGAACATATAAGAATACTCTTGTTGTATCTCCTGTTGCAGCTGAATCCTTTGCTGTATCAGCCACATCTGCTACCTGTCCATTATTATCTGCTGTATCCGGGTCAACAGCCTTTATTACTTCTGCTGTATCCTGTGATAAGAAGTATAATGAGCAGTGGGTAATTGTATACTCAACATATCCGTCCTTAACAACGAGCCCCTTATTAACACCGCCTACTGATTCAACTCTGTTCTGTTCTTCATTGAAGTAGTAGAGGTATACTATATCTCCATCCTTATATTTGTTACCAACATATGTCTTGATTGTAGCTGGTCCAGGTAATGCTCCGTGATGACTGAATGAAAGATACATAAGATCATCACGTCCTGTAATTTCCTTAACCTCATTTTCTCTATCTGTATCGAATGAAATTGTTAAATCAATATCCATATCTGGCTGTGTAATTGTATCACTGTTGAACTTCCACTGATATTGGAGTCTGTTATTCTCATCTGTTACACCAACTGTAATGTCTTTCTGGTTTTCCTTCATCTTAGAGAATACATTAGAGCTGAGTGTAGGAGCTGCTTTGGCACTTACAATGCTTACCTCTGAAAGAGATGAATTAGTTAAACGCTCTGTAAGTTCGTTGTTTACATTTTCTACATTAGTAAGCTTATCCGCAGAGATAACTTCTGCTTCAACATTCTTGCCTGTTGTATCGCCATTATCAGATGGCTGCTCTGGCTCACTTGGCTGTTCTGGTTCGCTTGGTGTGTCACTAGGTGTACTTGGTGTGTCACTAGGTGTACTTGGTGTATCACCTGGTGTTGAGTAATCTGCCGAGCGAACTAAAGCATATGTATTCTTTTCTACAACGATAGTTCTGCTTGGAACTAAAGATCCGCTTCTCACTAATTTACCATCTACTAATGAAAGCTTTACATAAGTCTGTTCATTATCAAACTTAGCATTTAATACAGTTGGATCAGTAAATCTATATGTAAATCCATCTGCTAATGCACTGCTTGCTGATACATATCTTACTGCTAATGTTGGATCCATAACCTTTTCAAAATCAGCATTGTTTGATGTAATTTCAACTGCTGGTCTTTCTATAGTAACATCCTTAGCTTCAACATTTTCAAGCTTGTATGTTGAAGTTGTAGCTGAACCTGCACTTCTTCCGATGTTAGAATCATAGAAGTTAACTGTTATGCCTGCATCCTCAGCATTCTTAATCATATTAATTGTCTCAGCATCAAATGTAACCTTATCTGTGCATACATTAATTGATGATGATATATTTTTCTTAGCATTGTATTTAACGATATTCTTTATTGTCTGAACATCAGGATTAGCAATATATGAATATTCTGTACCATCATAATCTCCACCTGATACTGTTGCAGTCTTTATAAAGTTATCATTATCTAAAGATATTGTGAAGTATTCACTATTAGAATCACTTTCTGTAAAGTTCCTTGTATATCCGTATGTTCTCTGTACCACTGGAATACAGCTTCCATCATCTACAGCATATACGTTAAATCTTCCATCACCTGAATTGTAAAATGTGCTTCTAAAGCTTACGCCCTTAATTGATGGTATAGTTCCTACCTTATATACATATTCAGGTGTTCCGCCTGCAAATGTAGTTGATAATGTGCTTGCATCTTTACTTAATGTAATCTTAGGTATATCTACAGAAACAGCTTCATTATTAAGGAAATAGCCATCGAATTCAACAGTCATTCCAGATATCTTACTAGCTTTATCAAAAGCTGTCACAGAAATTCTACGTCTTGCTGATATAAGCTTTTCTGCTGCTTCTTTTGATAAGCTAATCTTATCACCTGCATAGTATGCACTGCTATAATATGTATAACCATTATTATTTGAAATAATACCATTTACTACATCATCATTGAATACATTATAGCAGTCATAATCTGTATAGCTGCCATACTTGTTAGTTACTTTTTCAGTATCCATTAACGAATCCTTGCTGTCAGCAACAAAGAAACGAATCTGTCCTGCATTGTTATTGCTATAACTTACAGATGATGAACCTGAATATAGATATTATTAACACATATTATGTGGCAATCATAATGTAACTATCCTTAAAATGTCACTTTCTTAAATATATGCACGAAATAGGTTATCTCTGCGGCAGCTGTAATTATCCACGAACATGGATATAACAGGAACAATGATGGTATAGTGTGGAAATGTGCAAATATTGTATACACCCATGCTACTCTGAACACACACGAACCTATAATAACCACTATTGTTGGAACTATAGTCTTGCCAAGTCCTCTTGATGCCGCTATCGTACAATCCATAAATGAGGATACAGCATACGATAAGCCCATAATCATAATCCTCTGCATACCTGCATCTATAACTTCTGGCTCACTTGTAAATAATGACAGGAACTGTCTTCCAAATATTATAAGAAGTCCTCCAAGTATCGCCGCCGCTAAGAAAGCATAAGCCATACTTATAAGGTAGCTTTTTAACATTCGTTTCTTGTTACAAGCTCCCATATTCTGTCCCATAAAGCTTGAGCACGCAGTATAAAAAGCCATCATAACATTATATATAAGCATATCTGCATTAGCGGCGGCGGCATTTCCTGACACCATAACCGCACTGAATGAATTAACACCTGTCTGGATAAATAGATTAGCCATAGCAAATATAGCATTCTGGATACCTGCTGGAATTCCAAGCATAAGTATTACCTTTGGCACACCCGGATAAAGCTTTAATTCTCTTACTCTTAACCGGCATCTGTCTGTGTCACTTCTTCTTAACAGATTAACCACTACAAGTATTGCTGATATGTACTGGGCTGTTATACTAGCAAATGCGACACCATCCTCAGCCATACCTATCCCTATAACAAATATAAGATTAAGGCAGACATTGACAATACCTGCAAATGTGAGGTGACCTGAATCAAAAAGAAGATATACTAATTCAGGGTCTGTTAATTCCATAAGCTTATCAATTTCTTCAACTGTTTGCACGCCTGTACCCATATGGTGATGCACTGTGAAATACATACCTTTGCTTTTTGCATAAGCACCCATTTCATTAAAGCCTTTTACAACTACATCCCACTGCTCATCTGTATAATACGGTTTTTCATCAAGAATTGATTTATCAAGGCAACCTTGAATTGAATTGCCTTGTTCGGATGCACCGATTACCTTTGCACCAAGCTTATGAAGCTTATCGCAATGTGCTTTAAAAGCTTCAATTGTTTCTTCATAAGGCTTTGATGTAAGATATGATGAAAACCAAGCATTGCAAATTTGAAGTCCGCGAATATCAAGATATTTCTTTAAAACATCAGGGTCTTGCGGATATTTATTTCCTATTTCAGAACCCTTAAAACCTGCAAGTGCCATTTCACTTATGCACTGCTCGAATGTATTTTCAGCTCCCAAATCCGGCATATCATCATTAGTCCAGCCGATTGGAGCAATAGCAAGCTTTACTTTGTTTGAATCAAGCATTATATATATTACCTTTCAATTTTAGTAGTCAAATGTTTCTTTTATATGTGCTTGCATATCTTCATATGCTTTTGCAACCGTTTCACTCTTTGATAC
>ERZ779743.493-NODE-493-length-13151-cov-1.55849_pt1 | contig 13151 bp, 4 predicted proteins | sample MGYA00511257_ERZ779743 | MGnify/ENA primary metagenome ERZ779743 (study PRJEB29588, sample SAMEA2159429) | human gut metagenome | biome: human gut; feature: human-associated habitat; material: faeces | place: Denmark | collected 2008/2010 ...
CCAGCCAACGGCAAAAGCCGTGCAAAAGTAAATCATCAACCATTGTTTCACAAGTTAAAAAGAAAGGATTATATATGGGTTATGCAGTATTGCACATGGAGAAGACAAGCGGAACGGATGCCGCCATGTCAGCACACATAGAACGCACCATCAAACCGAAGAATGCCGATGAGAGCAGGACGCACCTCAATCGGGAACTGATAACATTCCCTGACGGGGTGGAGAACAGGACACAAGCCATACAGCACCGACTGGACACCGCAGGACTGACACGCAAAATCGGTAACAACCAAGTGAGGGCTAACCGTGTCCTGCTCACGGGAACGCATGAGGATATGGAACGCATTACCAGCGAGGGCAGGCTGGATGAATGGTGCAACGACAATCTGAAATACCTTACCGATACATTCGGCAGGGAGAATATCGTGTCGGCAATCCTGCACATGGACGAGCAGACACCGCACATACACGCCACCCTTGTACCGATAGTCAAGGGAGAGCGCAAGCGTAAGAAGAAAGAGGAACAGGTTAAGAAGCGATACCGCAAGAAGCCGACAGATATAGCCCGACTGTGTGCCGATGAGATTATGACACGTGCCAAACTCAAATCCTATCAGGACACCTACGCACAAGCCATGAGCGGTTATGGGTTGCAGCGTGGCATTGACGGCTCGGAAGCGAAGCATATCACCACACGGCAGTATTACCGTGATTTGGTGCAACAGACGGAGCAGTTACGAACGGACATAGGGCAACTTCGAGACCGCAAAGAAACGGTACAGGAAGAACTCAGGCGAGCCAAGAAAGAAGTACAGACCGAGAAGCTGAAAGGTGCAGCCACGACCGCAGCCACCAACATAGCGGAAAGTGTCGGTTCTATTTTCGGAAGTAACAAGGTTAAGACATTGGAGAGGGAGAATGCCGTCTTGCAAAACCGTATTTCTGAACTTGAAAATGAAGCCCAACAACGTGAGGAACGGCAAGCCAAACAGATACAGGAGGTGAAAAACGCATACGAACAACAGAACCGCAAACTGTCTGAGTTCGTGGATTTCGTCAAACGTTACTTCCCGTATGTGGAGAAGCTGATGCCGACAATAAAGTTCCTGCATGAAACTTTGAACTTTGGCGATGCAGTCATTAGAAAACTCTGCACGTTCAAGGATGTTTCCATTAGAGGTGAACTATATTCCCGTGAGTTCAACCAACATTTCAAGGTTGACAGTGCGGTTTGTTCTCTCAAACAGAATGCGGAGGAGAGATTTGACCTCAATATAGACGGTGTTTCGCACATCAGTTGGTTTAGACGAAAGAAAAACGAGTTCATGGAAGCATTAGGAATGCCGACAAAGAAACAAAATCGGGGTATTAAGATATAATTCTCACTTTTGCGGATAACAAGCGCTTTAAAAAGCTTTGTTATCCGTATTATTTCTTTGTGTAAAGAGCAGTTTTTGCATTACCAACATATTAAAATGAGTAAAGTTGCATTCTTTTCTATTATTATCCGCCAACCTTAAACTTCGTTTGAATTAAAATGAGTACCTTTGTAAATTGGATTTGGTATATACTGTTTCCACAAACAACACCAATGGATTATCTGACGAAAGAACAACGCCATAAAAATATGGCAGCAAATAAGGGTAAAGGCACCAAATTGGAACTCCTATTTGGTAAATTGCTTTGGAATGCAGGAGTAAGGTATCGTAAAAATGACACATCCGTATTTGGGAAACCAGATTTTGTAATCAAAGGTCATAAAATTGCGATATTTTGCGATGGTGAATTTTGGCATGGTAGAAATTGGGAAATAAGGAAAAATGACCATAAAAGTAATTGCGAGTTTTGGCACTCTAAAATTGAACGAAATATTGAGCGAGATAAAGAGGTCAATACCGAATTGCAGAAACAAGGTTGGAAAGTTTTCCGATTCTGGGAAACAGACATTACCAAAGAACCTGATAAATGTTTAAATAGAATTTTGAATTATATGAATACAGAGAATAAAACTTCCGAAAAAATCGCCATCACAAAAATGTGTGGCGGTAAGGTTGTTATGCAAATGTATGGTCCGCATTCTTTGAATGAAGATGGAACTATTATGGCATTTGATGAGCAAATGGCAATAGTCTCTCATTATTTGCATAATCAAGGATATAAATATGCTAAACCGTATGAATCTAAAGCAGAGGGATTGATAGAAGACATATATAATGTCCACAATAAGCAAATTGAAGAAAGATGCGTTTCAGATGTTTGTGTCCAATATTCTCTGTTCTCCGATTTGTTCTCTGTGCCGTTCTTACCTATAGATAATCCTAAATTTACATTCATTGATTTGTTCGCAGGAATTGGTGGATTCAGAATGGCGATGCAGAATCTTGGTGGAAAATGTGTTTTTTCATCTGAATGGGACACTCAGGCTCAAAAAACATATTTATTAAACTACGGAGAAGTTCCATTTGGGGACATTACCAAAGAAACCACCAAATCATTTATTCCTGATGATTTTGATGTTTTGTGTGCCGGATTTCCTTGTCAGGCGTTTTCGTTGGCTGGAAAACGACTTGGATTTGAAGAAACAAGAGGTACTTTGTTTTTTGATGTAGCGGAAATCATACGTAGAAAGCGTCCGAAAGCATTCTTCTTGGAGAATGTTAAAGGTCTGCTTATTCATGATAAAGGAAAAACTATCCAAACGATACTAAAAGTTTTAAGGGAAGATTTAGATTATTACGTCCCTGAACCTCAAATTGTAAATGCAATGAATTTTGGAGTTCCGCAACACCGTGAAAGAGTTTATATTGTTGGGTTTAGAAAAGATCAAAACGTAAATGAATTTACATACCCTGTTCCAACTGATACAACCAAAACATTTGCAGATATAAAAGAAAAAGATATTGTTTCGGCTAAGTATTATCTATCGACTCAATATGTGAAGACACTTGTTGCCCACAAAGAAAGACATGCGGCAAAAGGTAATGGCTTCGGTTATGAGATAATACCGGATGATGGCGTTGCAAACGCTATTGTAGTTGGTGGTATGGGGCGCGAACGCAATCTTGTAATTGATGATCGTCTTGAAGATTTTACTCCTGTAACCAACATCAAGGGTGAGATAAATCGTGATGGATTACGACGAATGACACCACGAGAATGGGCACGATTACAAGGTTTTCCTGATAATTTTATAATTGGAGTTGCTGATGCTTCTGCATATAAGCAATTTGGAAATTCTGTTGCAGTACCTGCAATTCAAGCAACAGCACAGGAAATAATTAAAAGAATAAACCTCTCAAAATCCAAGAAATATGGCACTGACAGGAAATAAAGGAGAATGGAGTGAAGTATACACTTTGCTCAAATTATTGGGTGAAGGTAAAGTTTATGCAGGTGACCATAACTTGAATAAAATTCAAGATTTGTTCTATCCAATCATAATGATTCTTCGTCAAGAAAAAGAAGGCAGATTCAATTACAAGTTACAAGATAAAGATGTGGTAATTCAAACGCCTGAAGGAGAAGAATTACTACGTATTTCAGCATCTGATTTTTTATCGGAAGCAGAGAATCTATTGAAGGCAATTAACGAAAATGACGGGGCATTTCCCATACCGCAAATTGAATCTTTCATGAATCGCATTTATTGCCATTCCTTGAAGGCGAAATCATCAGACAAAACCGACATACGAATTATTTTGCATGACCGTAGAACCAAGATAAACTCCGAAATGGGCTTCAGTATAAAATCCCAACTGGGAGGCGATTCAACATTGTTAAATGCAAGTAAAGCCACGAACTTTAATTTTAAGATTCATGGTGTCTGTCTCTCTGATGAAGACATTGCCGATATTAATTCATTAAATCCTAAGCGGAACAAGGTTATAGACAGAGTAAATGCAATTAAAAAGAAAGGCGGAACTTTGGAGTTTGATAAAGTTGATAATCAGATATTCCGCAATAATCTTGTTATGCTTGATGGAGACTTGCCTTCCATTATTGCCCATTTGCTTTTAGAACAGTTGAATAGTGGCGTATCCACATTGAAAGAATTGGCAGAACACATTACAGAAGTTAATCCTTTGGGATATGATACAGAACAAGCGTCTCCATTTTATGCCTACAAGATTAAGCATCTTTTGACTTCGGCTGCATTAGGCATGATGCCAGCGACCGCATGGAGTGGTAAATTTGATGCAAACGGTGGTTATTTGGTCGTAAAGAAAGATGGAGAAATCCTTTGCTATCATTTCTATGACCGTAATCGTTTTGAAGACTATCTATTCTCCAATGCGTATTTGGAGCGTTCTAGTACCACTCGTCATGAATATGCTTCAATTCTAAAAGAAGATGATGGTACTCTGTCATTTAAACTCAATTTTCAGGTAAGATTAAAATAAGGTAAATAGCTATGAGTTATAAAGGTTCAGAATGGAATAAATGGGATTTACACATACATACTCCAGAATCTGGTATGGCAAATGAATTTGGGAATGACTGGGATAAATATGTACAATCGCTTTTTAGAAGTGCTATTGCGAATAATATTGTAGCTATTGGGATTACTGATTATTTTACAATTGATGGTTATAAGAAGTTATTAACTGATTATTTGGAAGACGATGATAAATTGAATTCATTGTTTACACCAGCGGAAATATCGGCAATAAAAAATATTACTATTTTCCCTAATATAGAATTCCGATTAAAAACAATAGTAAATAGAAGTCGCATTAACTATCACATAATTTTTTCCAACGAAGTTGAAATCGAAGATATAGAGGAAAATTTTCTGCATGAAATCGAGTTCGTTCATGAGGGATTACCATTTGATACTCCGAATAAAAGAAAACTTAAAAGACGGAATATTGAAGAACATGGAAGAAGTATTAAAGAACAACAGGAAGGATTCAATGGTTCTGATTTTACAGTAGGATGTACAACTGCCGTTATTGACGAACAACAAATAACCGAAATTTTATTTAAGCATAAAGATAAATTTGATGGTAAATATATTATAGTAATACCTGTTGACGAAGATTTGTCAAAAATACCATGGCGTGGTCAAGACCATATGGTTCGAAAATATTTTTATCAGGTAGCAAATATGTTTTTTGCTACCAATAAGGGAACTATAGACTTTGGATTGGGGAAAAAGCATGATAAGCTAGATGATTATCTATATGAATTCAAAACATTTAAACCATGTATATGCGGTTCTGATGCACATTCTTTGGATTCGTTATGTGTTTTTCCGAATGGCTTAAACTGTTGGATTAAAGCAGAACCAACATTTGAAGGACTAATGCAAGTTTTGTATGAACCAGAAGAACGTGTAAAAATTCAGCAAAGTATTCCAGATGAAAAAAACTTGTATCAAATTATAGAATCAATAACACTAAATGAGGATGGATTTTGGCAGGGGACAATTCATTTGAATCCAAATTTGAATACTATAATTGGTGGGCGTTCTACTGGTAAATCATCTTTACTAAAAGCTATTGCTGCAAAACATGACAAAGCATCTGTTGATGAAAATGATTACATACATCAACATCTTTCTGGAGTGAAAATACGCTGGCAAGATGGTGGTGATGAAGCAGGTCATAAAATTGATTATTACAAACAAAATTACATGCACAATATAGCATGTTCAAAAAGTCAGACCAATGAGCTGATTGAAAGCATATTACGTTCTAAAGACAATGATGGCTTATTAACTAATTATTCTATCACTAATTCCGCAATTGAAAAAAATATAAATTCTGCAGTCTTTAATTTGTTTCAATTAAAAAAGGAGTATTTTGAGTTATGCCGTCAAATAAGAGAGAAAGGAAACAAGTCTGGTGTTGAACAACAACTGCAACTGTTAAAAGAAAAAGCTACTACATTACAGAAAGGAAGTTCGTTAACAGAAGCAGAGGTGGAAACATACAATGGTCTACTTACACAACTTTCAGTCAAAGAAAAAGAAATCAGCTTGGCTGACTCTGATATTAAATTGTTTCAAAAGTTGCGAACACTAACCCCTATTATTTATAACTTTGAGAAAATTAATGATTTTGATTCTTTAGCGTTTAGACTAAATAATTATGAAGCATTCCGACTTTTCAATGAATTACGTGTTAGAACTGAAATGGAGTGGTCTAGTACCGTTGACGAACTTTCTAGTAAAACATTAATAGCTAAAGAACAACTGGTAGCAGAAAATAAATCAATACTGGATACAGAGATATATAAACGTGGAGAACAATTCTATAAAGACAATAAAGAGTTGCAATCTGTTTTGGCTAGAATAAAAGAAGAAGAAAAAGTTCTTGCTGAAATACACAGTTTGGAGTCTAAAAAAACTTCTTTGTATAATCAAATTCAGCAATTGATTGAAGAAATAACTCACAAGCATGTTGAATACAGAGAAGAAGTTGATAAATTAGTTAATAACCTCGTAGTAGAGTATGATGGTTTATCTATATCTGTTACGAAAGAATTTCAAGAAGAAAAAATGCGATGTTTTTTGGAAGCTCGTTGCAATTTACGAGGTACAGAACGCCAAAAGTATGTCGCAAATTTAGTGTCATGCTACAACTCTGATTTAGAAAATCAAGCACGAACTCTTTTGAAAGATTTAATCAATGAAAAAATAGAATTAAAAAATTCTTATACATCTCCAAATGTAGCAAGTGAATTTTTCTCGAATAACTGGTATGCGTTATCTTATCAATTATCTTATCAAGGAGATTTATTTGAAATGATGTCAGAGGGCAAACAAGCGTTTGTTATTTTGAAATTACTTTTAGAATGTAGTGATAAAAAATGTCCGATACTGATAGACCAGCCTGAAGATAGTTTGGATAATAGAGCGATATATCAAGAACTGGTTGAATATATCAAATCTAAGAAAAAAAATAGGCAAATTATTCTTGTTACTCATAATTCTAATGTAGTAGTTAGTGCCGATGCAGAAAATGTAATTGTTGCAAATCAAGAAGGTTCTAATAGTCATAATAGAGGAAATTATAAATTTCAATATATTAATGGTGCGTTAGAACAAACGACAAAACGAAATCCGGATGAACCAATAATTTTAAATTCTCAAGGTATCCGCGAACATGTCTGTGATATACTTGAAGGTGGGAAATTGGCTTTTGAAAAAAGAGAGCAGAAATATGGTTTTGGGAAATAATATATGTATTTTGGATAAGGTAGCTCTTATTTGTATTAAGCTGCCTTATCCAAGCCTATCAGCGAATATTGCTCTGTTTGCTAATTATAAAAATAGATGATTCCTTATTTTACATAAAGCAGTAATAACTTTCTGGGACATTCATTTTTATGGTTTAGTTCATTGTCTATTCACTTTAAAATTTTACCTTTGCATTTAGAAAGAGTTATTTGACAGCATAGCACCGCAAACCGCTGAAAATAGCACGGTTGCCAAATCGTTACTGCTAATCCTCAAATAATCCGTTAAATGTTTATTTCTCAAACGGTTGGCTCAAACCGCTAAAAATATAAAATAGAAATTCAACCAAATAGAATTTGGGAAAACTCGATCAGAGCACTATCTTTGTTGACCAGTTAAAGTTATTAATGCCAAGAAGACTACTACTCATGAAATATTATATTCAAATATCTTTGTTGCTACTATTTTGTTCTATACAAAATATCAGTTCACATAACCTTAGGCAAATTAGTAATCGTGACGGTCTATCAAACAGTTCCGTAACTTGCTTATTTCAAGATGAGAAACGATTCCTATGGATTGGTACTTATGATGGACTCAACATGTATGATAGTCAAAAAATATATGTCTATAAGCCAGATATCAATAATCAAAATAGCCTTTCAAGCAATGTCATCAGAAAAATCATAGAAACAGATAACTACCTATGGATTAGCACTAAATGGGGATTAAACAAACTATCGCAAAAAAGTAATGCAATAGAGGAATATTATAATGAATTTGGTGAAAATTCATATATTGCCAAAGACAATCAAGACTATTTATATGTATTCAATAGACCAAATACATTATCTCTATATTCGAACTTAGACAATAAATTTATAAACTTCCCTATCTATAAAGAGAAAGAATTAGACAATGTATCAAGTTTTATTGTTGATTCTCAAGATACGATATGGATTAATCATAAAGGTATAATGGAAAGGTATACCATATCCGGGAAAAAAACAAATAATCCTCAAATTGTCAGACATCCGGACTTTACACATCCCCACCTTATAAAATATGCCTTTTACAGTGACGAGAAAATAATTATGGTGGATTCTGAAGGAAACATATTTTACAAAGAAAAAGGAAAACTACATTTTATCAGAAAGCTAAAGCAATTGATTCAGGAAAGTGGTAAAATTGGAGCCATTATTTTTGATGACAACGATGTTCTTATCGGATTTGAGACAAATGGTCTTATACGACTTATGGCTGAACAAAATTACCAAGCAGAGAAGTTCAACATTAATTGTGGTATATTCTCTTTATGGAAAGATAAACAACAAGATATTATTTGGATTGGTACAGATGGGCAGGGGGTATATGCCTGGACAAAAGACGAATATACATTTACTAATATATTGCTCAATGAACTTCCGATCAGCAAGAAAAGGCCGATCCGCGCTGTTTACACTGATAAATATAATACTCTATGGTTAGGAACCAAAGACAATGGTATAATAAAGATCAACCATTATGATACTTCAAAAGAGTATTCAAATGATAATGTCATACACCTTACAACACAAGAAGGACTTACGAATAATGAAGTTTTTGCATTTGCACCAAGTAATGTATATCCAATTTTATGGATCGGTTCAAATGGACCTGGATTAAATTATTACTCTTTTTCGGACAATAAAATTCACTCATTAGCTAACAATACTAATCAAGATATCTCCCATGTACATTCCATGTGTGAAACAAACGACTCACTATTGTGGGTAGGTGCAGGAAATACTTTATTAAAAATAAACATTCAACAACAGAAACAAGGCCTTGAAGCTAAAAAGATTCAAGCATTCAATTTTGATGTTCCTCATAAACAGAAAAACAATCAAATATATTCTATATATCCAGAAAATGACTCCATTATTTGTATTGGAATGCGTGGTAATGGGGTCATCAGATTAAATTCTCGCACTGAAAATTATTCTTTCATTTCTTTTGATAGAAATGGTATAGCCCCCATGAGTGATATATTATGCATATATCAAGACCAACATGAAGATATATGGTTAGGTACAAGTTATGGATTAACCAAACTGAAAATCTCATCTAATGGTAATTATGACTATAAGAATTTTAATGAGAATGAAGGTTTACCCAATAATACAATACACGGAATTATTGAAGACAAAGAAGGACATCTATGGTTAAGCAGCAATACCGGCATTATATTATTTGATTCCCAAAAGAATACGTTCAGGAACTTTAATCATAGAACGGGCTTAGATATAACAGAATTTAGTGATAATGCATATTTTCAAGACAAAATAAACAACAGATACTTTTTTGGAGGAGTAAATGGCGTAGTCTGGATAAAAAAAGAGAAAAAAAAGAAAAACAACTTTGTGCCTGATATTCACTTTACAAAAGTAAGAATATTCAATAAGGAATATAACATTCATGAGTTTGAAAAAAAAGATAGTAATTCTCAAAATATCGTGTTGAACCATAATCAGAATTTCTTTGCAGTCTCTTTTGTAGCCACAGACTTTATTAATGGCGAGAACTGCAGATATTCTTATAAACTTGAAAATTTCAATAATGTATGGATGGATACACGCTCTAATGAAGCGCAATTTACAAATATCCCTCCCGGAGATTATACATTGAAAGTAAAATACAATGATGGAGGAAATAGCAATGACAATTTAATCAAAAGTATCCGTATCATCATTCTTCCCCCTTGGTATCAGAGTATTACAGCCCAGATAATATATGTATTATTGATAGGATTGGGATTTTGGCATTATATCCGGCGGAAATACGAACGAAGAAAAGCCGCCATGTCCAAAAAGTTAAATGAAAAATATAAGGAAGAAATGTATGAAGGTAAACTACGTTTCTTTACCAACATCACACATGAATTCTGTACACCACTTACCCTGATTTATGGTCCATGCGAAAGAATTCTGCAGCATGAGAACAGTGATGTTTTCATTAAAAAATATGCCCAGATTATAAAATCAAATACAGAGCGTCTCAATAGCCTGATACAAGAAGTAATAGACTTCCGTCGCATGGAAACCGGCAATCAAATATGCCATATACAAGAACTGAATATCAGCAAATTAGCAAAAGACATTATAGATTCATTTGGTGAGTTGGCAGAACAAAATCAAATCCATCTGGAAACAGATATCAGTCCAGATATTATATGGAAGAGTGATTATAGCGGATTTACTAAGATTCTAAATAATCTTATTTCGAATGCATTTAAATATAGCCCCGAAAATGGAACAATACGTATATCCATAAAAATAGAGGTAGATAAACTAAATATTCAAGTCTATAATACAGGAAAAGGAATTTGTAAAGAGAATATTCCACTTATATTTAACCGGTACAGTGTACTTGATAACATTCAGGAGAATAGCATTAAAGGACTTTCTTCCAGAAATGGTTTAGGACTTGCCATTTGTCAAAGTATGGTAGAACTACTGCAAGGTACTATTGAAGTAAAAAGCGAAATAGACCAATATGCTCAGTTCATAGTGAACCTACCACAGCTTGAAGTAACAGAAGAAGCCGAACATGTATTGAATGAAACTCCTAAATCCGAACCTCTAAGCAACAATACAAATATTGAAACAGCTGAAAGAGGTGATTACGAAAAGGAATTCAACCAACCAGAAACAACCATTCTGATGATAGATGACAACAAAGAGTTACTGTGGATGCTAAAAGATATACTATCCGATGAATATTCCATTTTAACGGCAGAAAATGGTGAAGAAGGGCTTGTTTTATTAAAACAAAAGACACCGGATCTTATCATTACAGACATTATGATGCCCAAAATAGATGGAATCACCTTAATCAAACAACTCAAAAGCAACAAACATACAATGCATATTCCATTAATTATCCTCTCTGCAAAAAATACAACCGATGAAAAAATTGAGGGTATAGAATCTGGAGCAGACGCTTACATCCCCAAACCATTCAATACTCAATATCTTAGGAGTATCATCAAACAACTATTAAAAAAGCAGGAAGAATTAAAGCAATACTACAACTCTTCAGCAAGTGCCTTTGAATTTAGTGGTGGACAGTTGTTACAACAGGAAGACAAAAAATTCATGGAAACTGCTGTTGAACTAATCAATGAAAATATGGACAACACTGAATTTGGTCCGGAAGAACTTGCAGAAGCCATGCAAACCAGCAGCAGAAATTTATATCGCAAGTTTAAGAATCTAGATCAACTCCCCCCTAAAGATTTCATCAAAGAACAAAGAATAAATTATGCTGCCAAATTACTATTAACTACAACATTGACTATACAGGAAATCATGTATCGGACAGCTTTCACAAATCGGTCACATTTCTATAAAGAGTTTGGCAAACGATACAATCAAACTCCCAAGGAATACAGAGAGAGCAATAAATATAAAGACGATTCTCTCAACTAAAAAGAGCCTGTATATACACCAAAAACTTAAGGCAGGAATGAAAATAATATTCATTCTTGCCTCAAATTTATATTCAGTGAGCACCTCATATATTCAGACTCTCTATTTTCCCAACTGTTAAGGTGACTGGTCCTAATAAACCAGATTCAACAAGAGGTGAAGTCTTATCATAATGTTTCCAAGTTGTAAATGCAATTCTACCTCCTGCAGGCTTTGGTTTACCCTGTAGATACCATTCAGGAAGTTTCTTGATACCACCGTTGCGCAATGTAGAATATTTATTTGGAATATCCTGATAATTATAAACATTCTCTTCAGGCAGATACTCATCACCAATCAATCGGTTGACCCATAAATTTGTTACACGAATTTCTATCAGATTATCTCCTTCGTGCAATAGCTGCTGTATATCAATGGCATAAGGAGGTGCCCAACAAATACTAGCACGTTTTCCATTCACCAACACTTCAGCAAGTACTTCTACTCGACCTAGATCCAAGCGCAAACAAATATCGTCCTGCAAATAGATATTATTTATAGATAACGAATAGAGATAAGTCATCGTTCCCGAAAAATGACGAACCCCAAAATCCTCTTCTAAATGTAATGAATGCAATCTGGCTAAAGTTATTTCCTCAGATGCTCCCATATTTTGAGGGAATCGAACAGTCCAAGGGCCTTTTAACGGAATACATGTAGGAAGAGTATCAACATGCTTACGGATACTTGTACGTTCTGCAATAAACTCATAAACACCAGCCTGCCATGCAACAAACCGATGACTGGGTAACCATGAAAGTACCTGCTCACTTGGATGAAACGGAGCAGGTATCCCTTTTTGATAAAGGTTTGTTATTTCTGTTTTGTCAATACTGGAAGGATGGATACACAGATTGCAGAGTCCTCCTTCATAAGCATCCGCTTTACACAACAAATCCGAATGAGATGTTTCAAGATGCACGATTGTGTCTGAAGTTGTTCCTGCTCCGGCATATACTCCATTTATCCAAAGATGCGGTGTGTTATCCTGATAAACTAAAGCAAAATGGGTCCATCCCGATAATGGTCTGGGATTTCGGTATACAGCCTTATTATGTATAGTCCGTTCATAGACAACGACTCCATTCCGACCTACTGACAACCCAAGGGAACTATGTCCTTTTCCATGCCGTCGCTCTCCTTCCAAAGGATAAATAGCAAAAAAACGGGCACGCATATCACCGAGTTCCTGTTCTTCCGTCATGGCTATATCCACCTCAGGCTTTATCCAACAAGTAATACTAAAATTTGCAGACAAAGAATCCTGTTTCACTACATTTCCAATAGTCGGAAACAAAGAAACACCATTGTATTTCACATCTGTGTACTTCCGTTGTTTCTCAACTTTACGAAAAACAACAAACATGGATCCTGCAGGAGTTAGATTAAGAGGTATTTCTACGCCCTCGTTATCAGTGCGATAGACCGGGCACTGTAGAATTTCAGTTGTATAAGGATCC
>ERZ779743.514-NODE-514-length-12780-cov-4.17925_pt1 | contig 12780 bp, 8 predicted proteins | sample MGYA00511257_ERZ779743 | MGnify/ENA primary metagenome ERZ779743 (study PRJEB29588, sample SAMEA2159429) | human gut metagenome | biome: human gut; feature: human-associated habitat; material: faeces | place: Denmark | collected 2008/2010 ...
TCTGTTTTCTCAACTGCATCTTCTTTGTTCTCCTTCATTTGAAACAATTTTAGTTCCTTCAATACCTGTCTCCATATCAATGTTATTGCATTCATTATTTTTTCTATTTTTAAGTGATTAAAATCGGTTTATTGTTCAGCGCTGATACTGCGAATGTACTATCGGATGATACCGGTTTGCAAGTATTTCTCCGGAAAAAATATTAATTTCTACGTACCTGAAGAAGTCGGCTTCTTATCGTCCTTTTCTCTATTTTTTATCGTATCTTTGACGAAGAGTTATTGTTGATTCACTTTCGTGGTTTAATCAAATGACAAGAGTGATTTACTTGGATAACAGCTGTGATTTAAATGAACCACGGTAGTGGTTTGATGATAAACTTAAAGTTTTTCAGGGTCGACGCATTATATTTTTTACTATCTTACAACTTGTATTTTATTTTTATATTATTGACTATTAGTGTATTATCTATTGTATATGTCGATTATTTTCCTTATCTTTATAAGATATTATAAAACATAAACTAACATGAAAATTGGCATAATTGACCTTTGTAAACAAATAGAAGATCCTAGGATGAACCGCAAAAAAGTACATAAAATGGAAACTATTATCTATATATCCATTGCTGCTGTAATCTGTGGCGCCCAATCCTGGAATGAGATTGAGGAATTTGGCAATGCGAAAATTGCTTTTTTCAAGAGTTGCATACCTGGCCTGGAGTTCATCCCCAGTCATGATACTTTTAACAGATTCTTCAGTATGATAAAGCCCGATTATTTTGAGTTGATCTTCCGTAATTGGGTAAAACAAGTCTGTCAGGAGGTGAAAGGCGTTGTAGCTATAGATGGCAAGCTCATGCGTGGTCCAAGCCAATGTGATGGAGAACATACTAGGGGAAAAGAAGGATTCAAATTATGGATGGTTTCCGCCTGGTCTGCCGCTAATGGAATTTCTTTAGGTCAGGTGAAAGTAGATGACAAAAGCAGTGAGACTACAGCTATTCCATTGTTAATTAACTCTTTGGAACTAAGTGGTTGTATTGTTACAATTGACGCGATGGGTGCCAGAAAGATATCATCCAGACCATTATTGAGCATGATGCAAATTATATTATCGCTATAAAGGAGAATAAGAAAAAAATTATCAACCGGCTAAACAAATCATTGACTATTATCAGGATAGAGATGAAATAATCAATAGAGTCATCAGGCATGTGTCGGAAAAATGCCGGACATGGAAGGATTGAGAAAAGAAACTGTACTGTAGTCAGTTATGGATCTATAATGGAGAAAATGTTCAAGAAGAAACTTGTGGGGTTGAAGTCTGTTGTAGGGATAAAGTCGGAAAGAACAATAGTCGCAACAGGGGAATATACTCAAGAGGTCAGATACTATGTAACTTCACTTGATAATACCCGACCTGAGAAGATTGCATCTGCCATCAGGCAGCATTGGTCTATTGGGAATAATCTTCATTGGCAACTGGATGTTACCTTTCGAGAAGACTACAGTAAAAAGGTGAAAAATGCTGCCGGAAACTTTTCGGTGGCAACAAAGATGGCGCTTACCATACTTAAGAATGAGAAAACAACAAAAGGAAGTATGAATCTGAAAAGACTAAAAGCGGGATGGGATGAAAACTATTTGTCACAACTTTTGCAGGACAATAATTTTTAATGCGTCGGCCCTGTAGTTTGGTTGAGCAATCATGAAGGAACTTTGATGTAAACCTGTTCCTATCCTTGCGTAACTACATCCCTATGTTTGTATCGTATAATCGGGAGATATGCTTTGTGCTATCGGTATAAATCCGTAAAGGCTGCATTGGGCATGACATGGAAGAGAAAAAGCCTGAAAAACGGCTGTCTCTTGAATTTCGGGAAATAGATAAATATTAATGTATGTATCTGATAGTAAGTAATATACGTCTGTGTGAGAAAGTAAACACTGTGAGGGCATGAGGGCATTTATGAGAGCATAAAGATGATACACTCATAATATAGTGCATTGTTAATGAGATGATTATCATCGTTAATGAGGGCATGAGAGCATATTGTCTTCCAACTTTTTTTGTAAACTTGCTGAAGGAATAAGAAATATGTTTCTTTGAAATCTATATAGTTAGAAAAATTGCCGTATTCTTAGGTTATAGATGTCTTTAGACGGATAGGGTAATATTTTATCGCACCTATTTTGTATTTTTGTAAAAAGGAGCGTTTTGTATGGAGAACATAATCAGAAAGATAAGAACTTACCATCCTGTTTCGGGGTAAAGCGTTGGGAACATTGACACAACTTTTGGAGAGGCATATATTCCCGGCAGAAACACTTCTTATCATCATATCAGTTATGAAGTGATAGGGTACAAGGATATAATAGGATGTACGGGTTCCTATTTAGGGGCAAAAAAGAATAGGAGTAAGGGTAAGTAGTCTTTTAATTCTTTCCGTAATTGTTTTAGTGCCTGTTGAATTCTGTAATCTACCGTTTTGGAAGATATGTTTAATTCTTCTGCAATTTCCTGATAGGTCTTGTTTTGGAAACGATGCATTTCAAAAGCTACCCGATAAGATTCTGGAAGATTAAGTATTGCTTTTTCTATTTTTTGTGTTAATTCTTCTATAATATAGAAATCAGGATCTTCGAATAGTTCCTGTATGTCCGGAGTGAGTATATTTTCTATTTGGAATCGAAGAGAATTTCTGGTCATTAAGGTATAACATTTGTTTTTTACTGCCTTGAACAAATAATGATGAACAGAAGAATCTATATGATTTGTTTTTCTATTTTCCCATATCTGTAACATGGTATCTTGAACCACTTCTTCTGCATCTTCTAATGAAACAAAACTGCGGGCAAAAGCACAAAGCATAGCATAATATTTGATGAATAAAGTATCAAATGCCTTCTTATTGCCCTGTTGCATGGATATATACAGTTGCTTGTCTATCAAATTATCATTTGTGGTTTCCATAGATTATAGAAGAAAATGTTATTGCAAAAATACATAATTTTAATCATGAAAGTACCTATTCGAAAAATAATTCAAAAAAAACAGTTTTTGGTTTAGGAACTTTTGATCTTGGTTAGACTTATTATAAAAGGACATTATGATAAATTCAGATACCCGAATAGATGAAGCGCTTTTACTCCGTTATTTTGAAGGAGAAGTGACTCTAAGTGAGAAAGATGAGATTGAAAAATGGATTATCTCTTCCGAAGCAAATAAAAAGCTGGCCAAACAGATTTATTATCTTTCTTTTGCCACAAAAACAATGGATACCTTAAAACGGACTGATGCACGGGCTGCTTTGAAGGAAGTCAGAGGCAGGATAAGAAGGGAACGACAGCTACAATGGGGGCGACGGGGCACACGTGCCGCTGCTATTCTTGCCATACCTTTGCTACTGTCTACTTTGTATTTATGGATGAATGGTAATGAGCAGAATAAAGTGAATTTTATAGAGATTCGTACTAATCCGGGAATGATAACTTCTACTATTTTGCCGGATGGAACTCATGTAATTCTTAATTCCAATTCAACTATTGTTTACCCTTCTCACTTTGACGAAAAAAGTCGTAATGTCCAATTGAATGGCGAAGCCTACTTTGAGGTAACAAAGAATTCCCGTCAGCCTTTTATGGTCCGAACGCCGCAGAAAGCTGTTGTAAAAGTTTATGGTACCCAATTTAATGTGGAAGCCTATGCTGATGATAAAACAATAACTGCAACTTTGGTGGAAGGAAGCATTGCCATGGCATATGAAAATAAGAAAAGTAATTGGACGGAACAGGAAATTCAGCCGGGACAGGAAATTGTTTATACTGCTGCACAGCAACAAATAAAAATTGATCAGGCAGATGTAGAGGTTATCACTTCTTGGAAAGACGGAAAACTTATTTTTCGTGATACTCCATTTAAGGAAGTTCTTAAAATGCTATCTAAACGTTTTGATGTGGATTTCGTAGTAAAGAATCCCAAATGTTTTGAAGCCTCTTTTACCGGTGTACTTGAGAAACAACGCTTGGGACGAATTCTGGAATATATCAGCGTATCTTCAAATATAAAATTTAAGTATGCAGAAAGTAATAATATTCATCAAGAAAAACAGAAAATAGAAGTTTATTAATCTTTTAAAAATAACAAGCTATGTTGAAACATCCTACGTAAAACAATCTACAGAAAAAACACACTACTTTTTATCTGTAATCAAATTATGAAGTTAAAATTAAATCTATTTACGAAAATGAAGAAACCAGTATGTAAACTGCCTTTGTCTCTGAAAATAACTCTTTTTGTTCTTTTCAGTTTTGCCAGCTTGTTATATGCTAGCAATAATTATGCACAGAGAACCATGTTGAACATCAGTTCTCAGACTCGGACGGTCTCTGAAGTCCTGACCGAAATTGAAAAACAGACGGATTTCACCTTTTTCTATAATAATAAGCAGGTCGATTTGAAACGTAAAGTAACCTTGAATGTCAAGAATGAGAATGTTTTTTCAGTCTTAAAGAAGCTTTTCTCCGGAACAAATACGACCTATAAAGTCTTGGATAAGAATATTATTCTTTCTGAAAAGTCTGCCATTTCTTCCGCAACGAAAGAGGTAGCCATCGTACAACAGGTAGGTCGTAGCGTAAAGGGCGTGGTGGTTGATGATAAAGGAGAGCCTGTAATAGGTGCTACGGTGATGGTCAAAGGTTCTACTAATGGAACTATTACGGATTTTGATGGAAATTTTATATTGAATGATGTCTCAAGTAATGCTTCTTTGATTGTCAGTTATGTGGGGTATGTAACTGAAACAATAAGTGTAAATGGAAAATCTTCTTTCAAAATTGTGATGAAAGAGGATGCTAAAACCCTTGAAGAAGTGGTTGTTATAGGATATGGAGTAGTGAAAAAACGTGATTTGACCGGTTCTTCTGTTTCAGTTACCGGTGCAGATTTAGCGGAAGTTCCTGTTACTAATGCGGCTCAAGCGCTAGCAGGAAAAGCTGCCGGAGTGAATATTGTTTCACAGAACGGAGCTCCTGGGGCTGAAGTGAATATTACCGTTCGTGGAGGTACTTCCATTACTCAGTCTACTACACCTATCTATATTATTGATGGCTTCCAGTCGGAAGATGGTTTGAAGAATATTGATGTAAATGACATTAAGACTATTGATATTTTAAAAGATGCTTCGACAACAGCTATTTATGGAGCGCGTGGATCAAATGGTGTGGTTCTTATTACGACCAAAAGTGGAAGTAGTGGCAAGACAACTGTGAATTACAACGGCTATGTATCTGTGGATTGGTTGGGCAAGAAACTGGATTTGCTCAATCTTGAACAGTATGCCAAATATCAGTATGAATGGTGGACTCTTGCCGGAGAAATGAACCAGTATGCACGTATGTTTGGAGGGGATTATACGGATGATGGATTTTATACGGGAGCATGGTCTGATATAGAGCAAACTTATGGCGGACGTTCCGGAATAGACTGGCAAGATAAAATTTTTGGTGGAAGTGCTCTTACTCAAAGCCATAATCTATCTCTTTCTACCGGAACGGAAAAAACTCAAGTATTGGTAAGCTACAATAATATGTCGCAAGACGGTATCGTAAAAAATCACGGATATTACCGTAATACGATTCGTACTAAAGTAAATTCCCAGCTATGGAAAAATGTACGTTTTGATATGAATTCTTCTTTTAATTACGCCAAAACATTAGGTGGAGGTTCTTATTCCGGATTAAAACAAGCTATTTTGCGTCCTGAAACTGGCGGAATCCTGTTTACTGATGATCAGCTTATTAATGAAGAGTTAAATACCGAATTCCGTACTTTCAGTAACGAATATGATGTGTATAACCCATTGATAACCAACGATGCTATAATAAATAGAAAACTTAGTCGTATTTTTAGTGTTAATGCCGGTGTGGACATTGATTTCTTGAAGGATTTTACATTCCGTACAGCTGGTAGTTATAATTGGGCCCAAATCAAAACAACTAATTTCGATGATGGTCGTACGGCCAATGCTCAACTCAAAGGCGGACCTTATGGCAGTATTGATAATAAGGAACGATATGCTTATCAATGGACTAATACATTGAATTGGAAACATACGTTTGAGAAGCATGATTTGGGCGTTTTGTTAGGACACGAATTATATTATACAAATACATCTGGTACAGAAACTGCCTATAAGGCATTTCCCGATACTAATTTCGGTCTTAATGATATTAGTATGGCCACTCCCGATACATGGAAGTCTTCTTTAGAAGAAAATGCTTTGTTGTCTTTTTTCGGTCGTCTCAATTATACTTTTAATGACCGCTATCTTTTTACAGCAACCTTACGTGCAGACGGTTCTTCTAAATTTGCCGAGGGTAATCGTTGGGGCTATTTTCCTTCAGCAGCGGCAGCTTGGCGCGTTTCTGAAGAAGGATTCTGGAAAGATAATGCTATTGGAAATGTTGTCAATAATTTCAAATTGAGAGTAGGTTATGGAACTACCGGTAATTGTAATATTGATAATTATATGTATGCTACTGCCTATAATGCTACGGTATATCCTGTGGGCAATCAGGAAACGGCGGCTTTGGCACCTGGCAGCACAGTAGGTAATAATAACTTAAAATGGGAGAAAACCGTTTCTACGAATATCGGACTGGACTTGGGTTTGTGGGGAAACAGAGTTAACCTGACATTGGACTGGTATAACAATAAGAGCGATGATTTGCTTATGAAAGTGGCTATCCCGACATCAACCGGTTATACGCACCAATATCAGAATATCGGTTCTATCCGTAATCGCGGTCTTGAGATAGCTATAAGCAGTACGAACATCCGCAACAAACATTTTACTTGGACTACCGATTTCAATATCTCCTTCAATCGTTCCAAGGTCTTGAGAATAGACGGTGAGAATGAATATTATCAGACTAGCGTCAGTGGTGGTACCAATTCTTCTGTTCTATACCGTGCCATCGTAGGTCATTCTTTAGGTGAGATGTATGGGTATAAGACCAATGGAGTTTATACTACCGACGATTTTGTGCAGAATGGTGATAAATATGTTTTGAAAGATGGTGTTATTTATCAGAAAGGATCTGTAAAAACTCAATATAAACCGGGTGATATCAAGTATGTAAATACTACGGGGCAGACGGATGATAAGGGGACACCTGTTTATAATTCTGATGATATGACAGTCATCGGGAATGCTAATCCGGATTTTACCGGAGGTTTTAAAAATACTTTTTCTTATAAGGGCTTTGATCTTTCTGTATTTATGGTATTCTCTTATGGTAATGATATTTTTAATATGTCTACCCAGCGTTTTGTCGGTCCATACCAACCGTACCAAAATATGCTTGCGGATGCTGCCAATCGTTTCACTCTGCTGGATCCCCGTACTGGAAAAGAAGCTACGGACCTCAACCGTATAGCTGAGCTTAATCCTAATCAGCATGATCTGAACATTCTGTGGAGTATTCATAATGACAACCGCGCAGCTATTACTACTCCGCTTGATCGTTTTGTGGAAGATGGTTCTTATCTTCGCATAAGCACTATTACTTTAGGTTATACTTTCCCGAAAAAGTGGTTAAGTAAAGCTTTTATCAGTAATTTGCGTCTATATTGTACATTGAATAATCCATTCACTATTACGAATTATTCAGGTTATGATCCCGAAGTTTCTAAGGAAAGTTCTATTTTAACTCCGGGTATTGATGATTCTTCTTATCCACGTTCCAAAGGATTTGTATTTGGCATTAATCTTTCATTATAATAATAGGAGAGTTGTATTATGAAGAAAATAGTATATTATATAGCTGTTGCCTTTTTGGCGATCAATTTCAGTTCTTGTTCTGACTTTCTGGATCTTCCTTCTAAATCGAAGACAGACAGTGAAAGTGTTTTCTCTTCCATTGATAAAGCTGAGATGGCTGTTCTTGCTTGTTACACAGGTGTCTGGATGCAGGATGCTTGGTATAAGGCTCAGAATGGAACAGATGAAATGTGGTCTACTGAGAGTAATTCGAATGCTAATAATTATGCGGCCAATTATGTGCTCAATGATCAAAGTTGTCCCACAGGCATTTATACTACCTCTTATTCCAGCATTGAGCGTTGTAATTCATGCTTGAAAGGATTACGTGCAATGAGCCTTTCGGGAGAGGACGAGAGAAAGTGTCACATTTATATAGCTGAATGTCTGGCTGTTCGGGCTACTTGCTTTCTGAATTTGATTCGTTATTTTGGGGATGTACCTTATTCTACTGTTCCTGTATTGGATATGACGACTTTTTCTTCTTCCCGTGTTGATCGGGATGAGATTTATGATGGCATTATTGCCGATTTGCAAGAAGCTGTCGAAGTACTTCCTTGGTATAGTGAAGGATTTTTCTCTACTCCTGAGCGGATTTCCAAGAATGCTGCTTATGGATTATTGGCCCGTACAGCTCTTTATGCAGCAGGTTATGCTTTGCATTGGGATCTGAATACTTATGATAAATCTACTCTTCAGATGCGCCGTCCTTTGGATGAATCGCGTGTAAGAAAATTATATACCATTGCTGATGAAGCTTGTAAAGCAGTGATTAGTAAAGGTGAAAACAGCTTGCTTTCTAAATATGAGGATGTGTTTAGAGCCTTGAACAAGGGTGGCGTTTATAACCCTGAAGAGGTAATGTTTGAATATGCTGAGTTTGGCAATACAACCAATGGTCGTGTGGGATATACAAATGGACTTTGCATTCATGCTTCCAATGCCCTTTATGGTAAAACATTGCCTTTGCAACTGATTCATCCTACCTTTTATCTTTCTTTTGCCGATGATGATACCCGTCGGGATGTTACAGTGGGCAATTACAGTATTGATGCGGCTGGTAACGATATTGCTGTGCCTTATGGCGCTTTGAATTTGGGAAAATGGCGCTGCAATTGGAAAGCCGGTCCCCGTACGGCCACTTTGAAAACGGATGTCAATTGGCCTATACTTCGTTATTCGGATGTATTGTTAATGTACGCAGAAGCCGAAAATTACTTGAACAATGGGCCCACGGAAGCAGCTAAGGCAGCTTATGAACAAGTTCGTCTGCGTGCTTTTGCAGGAGATGCCTCTCGTATAGGTACCACACCCTCTACTTATGATACTTTTTTTAAAGCGATTGTGAAGGAACGTGCCTTTGAATTAGCTACAGAAGGATGGCGGCGTACTGATCTTATCCGGTGGAACTTGTTGGCTGAAACTTTGGCTGAAACAAAAGCAAATACCGAGAAACTGGCTATGCGTGAGGTTCCTTATAATGAGGTGAAGACTTATCGGGCATATAAAGAAGCAACTTCTACATCTTGGAAGGATCCTTTGGTAGGTCTTACTTATATAGATTTCGATCATCAGCCCACAGAAACGGAAATGAGTGAACTGGTTGCCCGGTATGGAGGCACTTGGAATTGGGTAAATATGTTTATTACTCCCAATATTGCAGGAGAAACTAATTCCGGTATAGCCGGACAATCCAAGATATTGGGTTATAAAGAAAACAATAACACGTTGCCCGCCTGGATTACCGAGTTATATCGTGGGTTTATCAAGAATCAGGCTGAACTTTATACTTTGAGCACCACAGCCATTATTGATGTTAATCCTGGGTTAACCGGTCAACAACATCCTGCTTATTAATCAATAAATTATAAACATTTCTATATAGGAAGGGGGAAGAATAGTGATGATTTTTTGTTTCTTTTCTCTTCCTATCTTATAAAAAAAACAGTATGAAAATGATATGTATGGCGGTAATGCTTTTCATTACTTTGTTGTCTGCTGGAGCACAGAAAAACATTCCGGCCTCTGATATAAAAGTGGCTATGATGAAAGCTACACGTTTCATGGTAGAGAAGGTCAGCAACCGTGGTGGCTATTTATGGAATTACAGTCCTGATTTCTCCCGTTGTTGGGGGGAACTGGAAGCTAAACCAAGTATGATATGGATAGAAGCTGGTACACCTGCTATGGGAAATGTATTTTTGAATGCTTATCAATTGACTGGAGAATCTTATTACCTGAAAGCGGCACAAGCAGCGGCAGATGCTCTTATCTGGGGACAGCATTCAAGTGGGGGATGGCCTTATATGTTGGACTTTTCCGGAGAAACTTCGCTTAAGCAATGGTATTCCAAAGTACAGAAAGGATATATTCATTGTGCTCAGGAACATGCTCATTATTATGGAAATTGTACTTATGATGATGCGGCTACCTACGATAGTGGAATGTTCCTTTTGCGTATGTATTTACTGACTCTGGATCCGAAGTATAAATATCCGGTAGAAAGGTGTCTTGATTTTGTTTTGGAGAGTCAGTATCCTATTGGTGGGTGGCCGCAGCGCTATCCTCTCCATTATGAATATGTGAAAGGTGATAAGGAAGACTATACTTCGTTTATTACCATTAATGATGGAGTTCATACTAACAATATTAATTTTTTATTGGCTTGTTACACTTTATTAGGTGAAACTCGGGCATTGGAGCCTCTTCAGCGGGCTATGACTTGTGTCTTGGCATTGCAGGGAGGAAAGCCTCAGGCAGGTTGGGCTATGCAGCATAAGTTGGATCTCAATTACTCTCCAGGTCATGCTCGTGATTTTGAACCGGCAGGTTATGCGGCTACAGCTACTGCCGAGATGTGTCGCAACTTGATGCGTTTTTATCGTTGGACTGGGGATACTAAATATTTAGCCCGTATTCCGGATGCATTTGAATTTCTAGAATCTATCCGATATAACGACGCGCAAATGAAACAATTGGGTAAGTCTGTAAAACCGGGACAGATATTGTGTCCTACTTTTGTAGAAGTAGGCACTAACAGACCTCTTTACCTTCATAATGATCCAGATCATTATTGGGTGGATTATGATTATCATGGACTCATAACTCATTATAGCTCTACGCGGGCTATTGATTTGCAATCTTTAAAAGATGAGTATCAGCATTTGCTCTCTCTCTCCAAAGAGGAAGTGACAAAAGATTCTCCGTTTATAGGTCAAACGGATATTTCTGGAACTTTACTAAGTCATTTAATGCGTGGTAAAATGCAGCAAGCGGATACACAAAAAGTAGATAGTCTGCTCACTATTTTGAAGAAAAAAGATTATTTACCCGGTCGTTTGCCTAGTGTTTCGAAAGAGAATCCGGGCTTCTCTAATGCTCCTCTTCCTTCTGAAGTCATTTCCATCAAGGAATATATGAATGGTATGTCTACATTTATTCAGTATCTTACTAAATAGTGTCTATGATGAGAAATAAAACATTTTTTATTGTTGTATTGGCAGCAATGCTGCTGGTTACAGCTTGTGCCGATACTGCTATTGACCGTCATGCATTGGTGATGCGTAATAACCCTCATGTTACAAAAATTGATTCTCTTCATTCTTTGACAGTCGGAAATGGGCGGTTCGCTTTTACTGCCGATGCTACGGGATTGCAGACTTTTCCCGAATATTATAAAGAAGGCTTGTCTTTAGGTACCTATAGCGAATGGGGATGGCACAGTTTTCCTAACAAGGAGGACTATAAGATAGTTGAAACTCTACAGGATCATCCGCTTCCCGGTCATCCTCATGGGATTTATGCCGTACAATTTCCAGAAGGTCCTGAACGTAATGCCAAAGCGGCAGAGTGGTTTCGTGCCAATCCGCACCGCCTGCATTTGGGAAATATAGGATTTGACAGCTTGTTGGTGAGCGATATTACTAAAATAGACCAGACTCTCGACATGTGGAAAGGAGAACTTCATTCCCATTTCCTATGGAGAAAACTTCCGGTTACGGTAACTACTTCTTGTAATGGCGATAGTGACATTGTCTCTGCTTCTGTGTCTTCATCGGCAAAGCTGGCAGTTGGCATCCGTTTCCCTTATCCTACAGGTGAGGCAGCTGACGATGCTACTTGCTGGACAGCCGATGACTGTCACTCCACCGACATAATTCTTTCCGAACCTCAACGGGCTCTTATTCGTCGTACAGTAGATTCTACTGTCTATTATGTGGAAATCAGTTGGAGTGGTAAAGCTGTTCTTTCTCAAACTGGGAAGAACAGGTTGAAATTGATACCTTCCGATAAGCAGTGGACTTTCAATGTCGGATTCTATAAGCACCAACCTGTAGTACCTCAGCCTGATTACAAAGCTAATCTGCTTTCGGCCAACCGTTGTTGGATGGATTATTGGCAGACATCCGGTGTTATTGATTTTTCTTCCTGTACGGATCCCCGTGCTTCGCTTTTGGAGCGTCGGGTTGTGCTGTCTCAATATTTGCTCCGTTCGCAGGAAGCGCAAAATTACCCTCCTGCTGAAACCGGTCTGACTTATAATACATGGTATGGTAAATATCATTTAGAGATGGTAATGTGGCACAGTTTTCATTATGCGCTTTGGAATAAAGCAGATCTTTTGGAGAAACAATTGAAATGGTATAAGACTGCTGTGCCGATGGCACGTGATATTGCAGCCAGACAGGGATTTGATGGCATACGTTGGATGAAAATGACTGATCCGTCTTCCAATGAGGCACCATCGGATGTCGGCTCTTTTATTATCTGGCAACAACCCCATGTCATTTATATGTCAGAACTTATCTATCGTGCACGTCCTTCTCAAGAATTTCTTCGTGAGTATGCTGATATGGTAGAGCAGACGGCTGCTTTTATGGCTTCGTTTGTTAATTATGATTCTGATAATGATCGTTACATTATTCAGGGAGCTTGTGCGGCTAATGAATCCT
>ERZ779743.532-NODE-532-length-12362-cov-3.86439_pt1 | contig 12362 bp, 9 predicted proteins | sample MGYA00511257_ERZ779743 | MGnify/ENA primary metagenome ERZ779743 (study PRJEB29588, sample SAMEA2159429) | human gut metagenome | biome: human gut; feature: human-associated habitat; material: faeces | place: Denmark | collected 2008/2010 ...
GCGAAAAAAATCGCCCCGATGCCATAATATTACGCCAATTTAAGGGATTTTATAGCTTAAAAGGCGAATCGTCATAGTTATAGTTCCACATTTCGCCACTTCCTGACAACGTGAGGTTGCCTAAATCGTCGAGAGTCCATGTTATTGAATCTCCACAACGTACGGTTGCTGCGGTTATGTTGCTGAATTCATTCCAGCCTCGCGCCTGTTTATAGGCGACGACAGATACTATCGGAACAATCAACTCGCAGTTAATTTTATTGACTCCGTCAAACACATTGGAGCTACACACTGGCGGAATTTCAGCCAACGATGTTATCTTCGCCAAGCCACTGCAATCGGAAAAAGCTTTTTCCTCGATGCTCGTCACGCTGTTAGGCAATGCCAGTTCGGTCAAGCCGCTGCAACCATAGAAAGCATATTTTCCAATGCTCGTAATGCCATCTTCGATTGTCGCTTTTCTTATTTCATAATCCTTAAAAGGCGAATCGTCATAGCCATTGTTCCACATTTCGCCACTTCCTGACAACGTGAGGTTGCCTTAATCGTCGAGAGTCCATGTTATTGAATCTCCACAACGCCCGGTTGCTGCTGCAAAAGCATTAGCATACATTAGCATCGACGATAAAAAGGCTATCGTCAGAATCATAATTTTCCGTTTCATTACTATTTGTTTTTAGAGTTTTCAGTTGTTTTTTAATATTTCCAAATTATAATCGGCTTCAAGGATTATTCCGATTTTCCTCGATTACCGCCACAAAGCGAATGTGACATCGTGTTGGCTCAATCGGCGACAGTGTCGCTAAGTGAAATGTTTAACCATGGATTCTTCATAATTTTGCAATTTGTTTTTCGAATTTACAAATTTAACAAACAAGAACACAATAATTACCCTCCCATAGTTAATTTTAGCTAATTATATTGCAAAACATTTTTCCATAGGCTTGGCGCATTGGCGTGTTGTCGGTAAGAATAAATCTGTCAAAGTCAGGAAAGGATTAGCGACCGATTCCATTGCTGCCATGCAAATACAATCATCACTCATCACTTCTGTTTATATTGATTTTCAGCAAAATAACGGCATAAAAAAGCTTACCAGACAGCAATATTCTGTTATGGGAATAAAAAGCGGAGGCTGCGCGTATTCACTACGGGCAGCCTCCTTAATTGAAGTAAACGTCAATGTTATTATATTTAATCTTATGCGTAACTGTGCATACCTGACAGGAAAAAGTTTACACCGAAATATGTGAACAGCACACTGAAAAAAGCCAACACCATATAGGCATGGAAAGCCATCGGCCTCCGCAGCCACGGGAATGACTCGCGGTGGAATGCGAAAGCATAGACAATCATCGTGATCAAAGCCCATACTTCTTTCGGATCCCATCCCCAATAGCGTCCCCACGACACGTTTGCCCAAACGGCACCAAGAAAGATGCCTATGGTGAGCAGCATCACCGCCGGATACAGCAACAGTTCGCTGTGCTCTTTCAGCACCGTTATCTCATCTGTGGCAGCGCGGTTGCGCATACGCATCACGAAAGCGGCGATGCCGTTCATTGCCATAAACGCAAGCAGCGCATAGGCAACCATAATCACCGCCACATGCGCACTCAGCAACGGCGACTGCAGCACCGGCATCAGCTGCGACATCCTCGGGTTGGAGAAGCCCATCATCGCCACCATCGTAGTCATTCCGCAGAGCAGCACGCCCATTGGCAGAGCCAACGGCATGCGACGCTCGGCAAGCATCGCTATCGGCACTGCGCACCAAGCCAGAAACAGCATCGTCTCATAGCCGTTTGACATCGGGATATGACCGCTCACAAACCATAGCAGAACGATAATAACGGATATATACAGCCACGCCGCCACCGCGATTGCGCGCAGTGTCAACACCGCCCACCGCCGAGGGCGGCCGCCACGTGCCGACAACAGGCAGAACGAGAAGAAAGCCACCAGCCCCACGCACATCAATGTTATGGCAAGCGGACGGGCGTTGCTGACGGTGTTGTAAGTCTTCTCCGCCTTGAAACGAGTGTCGGAAGGCAATGTCGCTCCTCCGTTTTTCCGCTGATATTTGCGCACTTTCGTGTAGAAGTCAGACAAGTCGGTCCATCGTCCGGTCTGCACCAGCTCGTTGGCGTAACTAAGACTCATCTTCACAAACATCCATTCCTGTGTGTCGGTTTCGACAGGGATATTGTCATCGCCCTGCGAGAACCATCCAATTTTGCCTTCAGCATCCTTCAGCGGAAATATTTTCAACGACTTGCCGGTTGTAAGACGGTTTATAATGTCGAATTTCTCGGCAGCCTCGCGCAGCCCCTGAGGATCGGCGAAGCGGTCAATGCCACGGAGTGGTTTCTCGAGCTTATACTCGTTGACATCAGAAAAGAAATCGCGCACAGAAGCATATTTGCCATCAATACCAAGCAAGCGTCGCACCTCGGCGCTCTTGATTTTGATCATCGGCACCTTGCTCCAATCAGTTGGATAGTACAGCCAGCCAGAAAGCACCTGCTCCGCCGACAATCCGTCGAACGTAGCGTTGCCGCAAAGCTTCTCTGTGAACTCTTTCGCCATAGTCTGCAACGGACAGATGCGGTCGCCGTAAAGCACGTACAGATTGCCCATCTCCTCCGCCTGCTGTTGAGGCAAAGCCGGCAAATCAGAAGCCTGCGCCGACATTGCCAGCATCAGTGCTCCCACAACCGCCAACGGCTTTGCCGACAACTTTCTCAACAAACTGCGGAAACGCGATTTTCCCGACATCATGAACCAGCAGATGCTTGCAAGCAGCAGAGCATATCCTGCATAGGTCACACCGATGCCCATCGGGTCGTGAGCCACGGTAAACACCGATCCGCCCTCGCTGTCATAGCCCGACTGATAGAAACGGTAGCCGCGATGAGAAAACACATTGTTCATCGACGCGGTGCCATTCAACCCATCAGCCGACAGATGGCTGACAAAGTCCATCGGCGCCTCCGTTCCGGCATAATATTCAATCTCAAACCGTTGCAGCTTAAGGCTGAACGGCATTTTCGCAACAGAGCCGTCGTCAAGCGTAAACGCGCTTGCCTCCGCACCATCCTTCAGGCGCAGCGTGCCGTGTTCGCTTGTGAGCCACGACGTCAGCGCCCCGGCAAGAATGACGGCAAACGATGCATGAACAGCAAAAGCCGGCAGCCGGCGATACAGCCTGCTGCGCAGCATATATGCGACAGCCGACACCGTCATCACCGTCCACAAAGCCACGAACCACGGGCTTGTGTAGGCGGCAACGGCAGAGCTGTCGATTTTCTGTAAAATCGTGCCGACGGCAAGCACCACAAGGATGATTGCCATCAGCCCGAATGACGTTTTCTTCAGTACCCTCATCAAAATTATTAGATAGCGTTGATGAATTCAACAACAGCGTCGCGGTCAGCCTTGCTCAGCTTGCGGAATTTCTCCACCGTCCAACGGGCATCGCTACCCGGGCATCCATGCCACATAATCGCCTCCAGCACGTTGCGGGCGCGGCAATCATGCATACGGTCCTGATGACCAGAGCAAACGAGAGCCAGACCACGTCCCCACAGCGGAGTTGTGCGGCACCAACCAGTGCGGATGTCGTTAGGCATCATCAAGCGATGCTGCACCATGTCGGTGTACGGCCAAATCTTCTGGTGCGGATAGCGAGGCAGACGAGCGTCGGCATTCTTGAAGAACCCGTTTGGATCGGTGAAATTGTCGTCGCCCGTAGTCCATGACGGACGGTGGCACGAAGTGCATCCAAGTTCGGTAAACAATTCCTTTCCGCGTTTCACCGTTGGGTTGTCGAGATTGCGCGCCGCAGGCACAGCCAGACCACGATGCCAGATGTAGAAGTTAACATAATCATCGTCGGTCATCTCAACAGGGAGTTCCTTGTTCATAAGATAGTTGTAGATGTCGTTGGCAACGTTTCCCGTCTTGTTCCAGTCAGGGAAATACTCATAGAACTTATCCTGCACGTCCTTGTCGTTCATCGCCTTCTTAGCATAAGCCTCCGTCATATAGTGAGAACGGCGGTCGCTGCGCGTCACGTTGGTGATGTTCCAGATAGCGTTGGCGCCAGGGCCGTCCTGCAACGGGCCGCGGGAGAGAGCGTAGGTGTAGCGCAGCACGTGTCCGTCCTTATATTTCTTCACGAAGTCGCCGTTTGCAAAGATAGCAGGATTCAGCTTCGCACCCTTCGCCTCCTCAGCCTTGTATTGCGCAAGGATGTCGGCATCGTCGATAGCGTCGAGCAATCCAGTTCCGTAAATACCGATTGTCGACTCAAGTCGCACCTCAACATCGGCATAAGGCAACGGCTTGTTGTTGCATTCGATAGGCACATAGAACGCACTCTCAGGAATCTTGACTTCCGGATATATCAACTCGTAAGTTTCACCGTCGTCAAACTTGTTTCCCCACTCGTCGGTGTAGGTAGGCCATGTGATTTGTATTTTCTCCTCGTCGAGCGGAGCTTTGAACGGTTCCACCGCCTTTGTCTGCGGCATACCGGTCAGCGACGACAAGTAGGCATTCGTGTTGCGGTCGTAGACCACAAGCAGATAGCCGTTTCCCCAGTCGTTTGCACGATAGCGGTCCATGCGGCGGCCGTGGCCGTAGCCAGGGTGGCATGAGATACAAGAGTTGCGAACGTAAAGCGGTCCGAGGCCGTTGAACGGCTTGTTGCTCTGGTTGAACGCACGCTCAAAGAAATATTCGCCATACTTGAACCGGTCGCTCATACCGCCTTCCTCAACAGGGACAGTCGGGTCCTCATAGGCAGTCGCCGACTGGTTGAATGTTGTACCGAGTTTTCCACCGGAATAATACTCTTCACTTAGTTCCTTTTCGTCGCCGGTTCCCGGCTTTGGATTGTCGTCGCTACAAGCGGCAAATGAGCATACCAAGATGCTCATTGCCATATAACGACTTACGATTGTAAGTTGTCTTTTCATTTTGTTGTATATGGGATTGATTTTTTATTTTGCAAGTTCTTCTTTCACAGTAGCCAAAACCTTGTTCAAAGCGTCGCATGCATCCATAGCCTCCTGGCAGGAAGCGTCGGTGTAGTTCTTCACGAACGGAGCCTTCATACCCTTGATTTTGGCAAGAGCATTGTCGATGGCAGCCACCACTTTGGAGTCAAGATCAGCGTTCACGCTCTTGACATAAGCATGAAGCGATTTAGCCTCGTCGCGTTTGCCCTCAATTCCGCCCATGTAAGAATTCTGAATGCTGAGGATGTTGTCGTAGAAGTCGGTGATTGAGTTCTCGCTGTAAGGCGACTCAATGTAGTTTTTGTCTTCACCAGTGTGAGGCTTGCCGATTTTTGAAGTTCCGACCTCATCGCTGATATCCATACAACCATCAATTATCTGCTGCATGGCTGCGGTCCAAGTCACATACGTGCTTCCAGCCTTTCCAGAGTTCAGCATATTCTCGTTGTAAGAGGACCCGCCGGTTGTAGTCGTGTTCCACTCAAGCTCCTCCAATTTTGCGACACGGTTTTTAGGACAAGCGTCTGCGCCAGCCCAAGAAACTTGAAGCTGATAGCATTTGTTGCGCAAGTCGCCTGCAACAGCGATAGCGTAGACCAAATCCTTGTCGGTGATTTCAGAGGCAGGCTTTGCAGCGCCGTCCTTGAAGATTATATATTCGATTCCATGGAAACCGAGCAGTTCGGCACCGAGTTTGTTGCCAGCATAAGCATCACCGTCTTCAGAATCCATCGCAGCAATCTGAGCGTCGTTTTTCAACGCCACGAGAAGACCGTCAAGGTCCAAAGGCCAAGAGTCGATGTGCGGGTCGATGCCGAAATCACCGGCAGCGCCAAAAAGGAAAGCCTCGCTCTTCTCCCACCAAGCGCGAGCCTCGAGGAATGTTTTGCATGCAGTCCGCACGTTGGCATCAGTCTTGTCGGCGCGGAGAGCCTTGAGCTGGTCAACGAGAAGTTCAGTCTTGTCGGCAAGGTTCTGATAAGTGATGTTGACAGTGTTTGCCAGATATTGCTTAGCGATAGCCTCGAATTTGGCGTCTTTAGCCGAAGAGTCATCGGGAGTTGGGTCGTTGTTGTCGCTACAAGAAGCGAAACCAAGAGTCATTGCTGCCGCAGTAAGGGCAAACATCGGGAATTTAATGATTTTGTTCATTGTAATTATTATTTGTAGTAGTTGTTGTTGATTTTCGAGTTAAAGGAAGTCGCCGGTGTAGGTTACACCCAAAGATATTGACGGCTCATCGTTGTACTGACTTTTCAAGAACCGTTTTGAATACTCCGCCTTGATGACGATTTGCTTCATCGGCATATAATTGAGGCCTACGGCCATACGCTTGATTTCCGTCCACGGATAGTCGCGGTAGTTTCCGTTGGCAGGCTTGTAGGCATCGTAAGCCTCATATCTGCCGAACACATACAGCTTGTCGTACTTTATGCTTGAGAACGGGCGCAGGATGTTGTAACCAGCCTCTATGCCATAAGAATAAGCCTCCTTTCCCACGAGCGTGCGCTTGTAGGGCGACGTTTTCATCTGAAGTCGGTTATAGTCTGAAATTTTATCGGCGTCGCCGAGATAACCGTAAGTAGCGTTTCCTCTGACAATCAAACCATAGCCTTTATACTCCATGTCGAACGAACCGATAGTGACAGCCCCCTTCACGTCCTTGTATTTGCCGTTGAAGTCAGCCTGCAACGTGTTGTTGAACGAGTTGCCGAAATATCCGCTTGCCGACAGTCTCAGCCCCTGCACCGGGAAGAAATCAAGTCTGGCAGCCACGGCGATATTGTTTGCCGGAGTGAATTCGAAAGGAGAAGTTGCGCCATAATGCACCCATGCGTCTTTCGAGAAGAAGCAAGAGTTTAGCGCCGGCAAAGCCATCACCTCATAGCGCATCCATTTGTAATTTCCCCACACGCTGATGCCCGTCTGATGCCAAGTGCTCGGCAGAATCGTAGCCTCGCCCTCCGGACGGTAGACCGTGAAAAACTCATTTGGGAGGTGGTTGCTGTTGAGCGAGCCCACAGGCACCACCATGTGTCCGGCGCGCACCTGAATCCACGGGCGGAACTCCTTGTTTATCCACAGTTGCTCAAGAGCGACCTCACCGCCGCGCTCAATCTCCTTCTCCCATTCGCCTGTTTCTTCCGCCTCCATCTCGACAGCACTCTCCGTGCCGCCGTGTTCAAACTCAATTTCCGAGCCGAAAGTCCAGCCACGGCCGAAGTCGAATCCAAGCATGATAACAGCGTGCGGCAGATCGAAACGGTTGTGACCTTTCGCATCCTTATAGTCCTCCGCCTTAGAGTATCGGTTCACGTTGTCGCTATAGAAATTTCGAGTCATCACAGCCTCGCCATATCCTCCCAGAGAAAGGCGCGACTTAAACGAGCGTTTGCCAGGCTGGCTTTCCTGCTCAGCCGGCGTCGATGTTACAGTTGTAGTAGTGATTGTTGTGTCGCCGCGCACCACCGTTGTGGTCGTAGTAACCGTTTTTTCAACTTCTTTGTTATTGCGTCGCGCATTGGCTGGAATAATCGAAGCAACCAAGCAAGCCGACAGTAATAATACAGTTTTGTTCATTGCAGATTGTTGTGATATTTTTTCAACCGCAAAGTTATTTTCACTTTTTTCCTGCTACAATCGCAAAAAAATGGTAAAGAGAATGGGGCGTCTCACAACAATTAGGTATGCACAACCCGAAAACGACGCATAATGGCATAAAAAAACCTCCGGGCCTATCAACAGGTTAGGAGGTAAAATATATGATTATGAAAAAGATTTGTGGTCTTGTTATAGACGGAAGGCAATCGGAATTATGCATCTTACAGGCACATCCTCACCTCCCAACCGGCCAGGTTTCCACGCCGGCATATTCTTGACTATTCTCATCGCTTCCCTGTCGAGCGAAGGGTGGACTCCCTTTATCACCGACACGTTGCAGACTGAGCCGTCTGTGTTTACGATAAAACTGCAAACCACACGCCCTTGTATATGACTGCGGTATGCATCACAAGGATATTTGCGCTCATGGTTGATGTAGTTCATCAAGCCTCTGTCGTCGCCCGGGAATTGCGGTTGAACGTCGACGAAATCATATTCGTAGACATTCACATAGTTCTCATGCTGGCAGTGTCTTGTTTCCAAGGCAATGCGCGACACCTGAGCCGACGCCGACGGCGCTGCAACAAAGGCAAGCATGGCAAATATCGAACAACTTAAAATTTTCATTTCATCTATTTTCAGATGCTTTTTGCATCTTGATGGTGCAAAATTATCGTTGAAACTTGAAAGGAGCAAATATTCAGAGCCGGAATTGTGGTTATTTGAATATGTTTTACGAATATTAGCAATTATCGGACTGTTTTGGGTCAACAAAAGGAGCCTTGATGCATTTGTTTGTCTCCTTAATGCGAAAAGTTTCGCAGAAAAAATGTAACTTTGGGGCATAAAAACATAACTGTAATGAGAAAACTGCTTTATATACTCGTGATGCTCGCCGGGGTGCTGTATGCCTGCGGCGATAAGAATAGTTTTGAGATTAAAGGAACAATCGACGGCGCCGCAAACAAGAAAATGGTTGTGCAGCGCACCGACAACGGCGTGTGGGTGAACATCGACTCAATCGAGACCGATGGCGACGGCAAGTTTGCCTACCATGGCGCCGCCCCTGCATTCCCTGAAATCTACAGATTGGAATACAATGGCAGATATGCCTACTTCCCCATCGACAGTCTCGACCATATCGAGCTGAAAGCCGACACGGCTAATTTCGACACCGGCTACACCCTGACCGGCTCAGACAACGCCATCTGGCTCACCGAGGTGAACCGCAAAGTCCAGGCATTGTCGGGCAAGGCTGCCGACAGCCAGGATTATGTCAAGACAAAGCGTGAACTCACGGAGCGACTTCTGAAAGACCCGTCGAGCATCGTGGCTTATTATACAGTGGAGAAAATCGTTGACGGACATCGCCTGTTTGACCCATCCAACGCCGCCGACCTTAAGATTATCGGAGCTGTTGCCACGGGCTACGGCACATTCCGCGAGGGCAATCCTTTGACAAAATATATGGAGGCCGAATACATGGCAGGCATGCGCATGCAGCCACGCAATGCCTCACCTTCCGACACAATCCACGCCAACCAGATCGGCTATTTCGACATTGCCCTTAAAGACGCCGGCGGCAAGGTGCGCAAACTGAGTGACGTTGCAGTGAGCGGCAAGGTGGTGCTTCTCAATTTCACCACTTACGCAGCCAAAGAGTCGCCGGAGTTCAACCGCATCCTCGCCGACATCAACAAGAAATATTCCTCACGCGGATTCAGCATCTATCAGGTGGGTTATGACGCTTCTGAATTTTCATGGAGAGACGCAGCTAAGAACTTGCCGTGGACCGCAGTGTTCGACCCCGCCGGAGCGCAGTCGAAGAATCTCGTGAACTACAACGTAGGCTCTCTTCCAGCAATATTCATCATTGACCGCAACGGCACCATAGCCGAACGCGTCATGGACCTCAACGAGCTTGAAATCTCAGTGGCCCGCCATATTTAAAAGACAACGGTAATGGCAGAAGATTTGGATTTTGAGCAGGCGTCAACGGCTGCAGACTATACGAGCGACGACATCAAGACGCTCGACTGGAAAGAGCACATCCGCAAACGCCCTGGCATGTATATCGGAAAGCTGGGCGACGGCTCGCATTCCGACGACGGAATCTATGTGATTCTGAAAGAAGTGATCGACAACTCCATCGATGAGTTTGCCATGGGTTTCGGCAAACAGATTGTTGTGAACATAACCGACGACGGCACCGTGGAAGTGCGCGACTATGGCCGCGGCATCCCGTTGGAGTCGGTTGTCGACGTATCGTCGAAGATGAACACCGGCGCAAAGTATGATTCCGACGCCTTCAAGAAGTCGGTCGGTCTGAACGGCGTGGGCATGAAAGCCACCAATGCGTTGTCGACATATTTCGAGATTTCCTCATGCCGCAACGGCGAGAAAAAGAAAGTGTGCTACAGCCGTGGAGAAATCACCGACGACTGCCCAATATGCCCAACCGACGAGGAGAACGGCACGTATGTCAAGTTTGTTCCCGACAAGGACATATTCCTGAACTACAAATACAACGATGAGTTTGTGGAGACGATGATGAAAAACTACTCGTTTCTCAACACCGGTCTCACAATCGTATACAACGGTCGGCGCATACATTCGCGCAACGGTCTGGTCGACCTGCTGCGCGAGAATATGACCAACGACCCCCTTTACCCGATAATGCATTTCACAGGCACCGACATCGAGGTGGTTATAACCCACGCCAACCAGTATGGCGAGGAATACTATTCGTTTGTCAACGGTCAGCACACCACCCAGGGCGGCACTCACCTGTCGGCATTCAGAGAGGCTGTTTCGCGCACAATCAAGGAGTTTTACGGAAAGAATTTCGAATATTCCGACATCCGCAACGGTATGGTTGCTGCAATCAGCATCAAGGTGCAGGAACCAGTGTTTGAGTCGCAGACCAAGACAAAACTCGGCTCACGCGACATGAGTCCCGACGGCTCGTTGACGGTGGCGAAGTTTATCGGCGACTTCATCAAACGCGAGCTCGACAACTATCTGCACATCGAGTCGCAGACGGCAGAGATAATGCTCCACAAGATTCAGGAAAGCGAAAAGGAGCGCAAAGCCATCGCCGGCGTGACCAAGCAGACGCGAGAACGCGCCAAGAAAGCGAGCCTCAACAACAAGAAACTGCGCGACTGCCGCGTGCATTATTGCGATGCCAAAGGCGACAGGCGCGACGACACGTCGCTTTTCATAACCGAGGGACTGTCGGCTACGGGAACAATCACCAAAGTGCGCAATGTGGAGACACAGGCAGTGTTCTCACTGCGCGGAAAGCCGCTCAACACGTTTGGCAAGTCGCAGAAAGACATCAAGGCAAACGAAGAATTCTATCTGCTCGACGCCGCTCTCGACATTGCCGACGGCATCGAGAATCTACGTTATAACAAGGTGATTATCGCAACCGATGCCGATGTCGACGGTATGCATATCCGCCTGCTGATGATAACGTACTTCCTTCAGTTCTACCCCGACTTGGTAAAGAAGGGCCACGTCTATATCCTACAGACCCCATTGTTCCGCGTGCGCAATAAAAACACGTCGCGTGGGAAAAAGAAGGTGAAAGACGAGACATACTACTGCTATACCGACGATGAGCGCGTGACGGCCATCAACAAGTTTGGCAAGAATGCCGAAATCACACGATTCAAAGGTCTTGGAGAGATTTCCGCCGATGAGTTCAAGGATTTCATCGGTCCCGACATGCGCCTTGACCAAGTGAAGCTGCGCAAGGAAGACTCCGTGAAAGAAATGCTGGAGTTCTATATGGGCAAGAACACAATGGAGCGCCAGCTGTTTATAGTAGACAACCTTGTCGTGGAAGACAACGACAATATGGACATGACTCATTAAACGATACGACTATGAACCAACGTATAGCGATTTTCCCGGGTTCGTTCGATCCTTTTACAATCGGACACCATTCAATCGTGGAACGCGCATTGCCTCTTTTCGACAAAATCGTGGTGGCTGTGGGCATGAACAGCAAGAAGCATTCCTTCCTTCCCGAAATAGACCGTCTTGACGCCATCAGACGCCTTTATGCCGATGAACCACGAGTGGAGGTGATTGCCTATAGCGGACTTACCGTCGAGGCAGCCGAACAATGCGGCGCACGCTACATTCTGCGTGGTGTGCGAACAGTTAAGGACTTTGAATACGAGAAAACGCTTGCCGACATCAACCGCAAGATTGCGGGTCTGGAGACCGTGCTTCTCTACACGCTTCCTGAGTATGGCAGCATCAGCTCGTCCATCGTGCGCGAGTTGATAAGCCTCGGACGCGACGTGACCGACCTGCTTCCGCCGGGATACACTTTTGAGATTTAGACAACAATATAACAGACTGCGAAAATGAAAAAAATGAAATATTTAGCCGCCGCTGTGATATGCGCCGCGGCGACTTTTGGCATATCCGCGCAATACTCGCGCAGCAACTCCGCTTCGCGGCAACAACAGAAACTGCTCATGGTGGAAAACATCGTAAACAATCTCTATGTTGACAATGTCGACGAGGAAAAGATTGTTGAAAACGCCGTGCGGGGAATTCTTGAGAATCTCGACCCACATTCGTCATACAGCACCAAAGAAGAGACCACATCGTCGCAGGAAACGATGCAGGGCAGCTTCAGCGGCATCGGAATCCAGTTCAACATGCAGAAAGACACGCTCTACGTTGTGCAGACCATTGCCGGCGGTCCGTCGGAAA
>ERZ779743.547-NODE-547-length-12190-cov-3.73201_pt1 | contig 12190 bp, 10 predicted proteins | sample MGYA00511257_ERZ779743 | MGnify/ENA primary metagenome ERZ779743 (study PRJEB29588, sample SAMEA2159429) | human gut metagenome | biome: human gut; feature: human-associated habitat; material: faeces | place: Denmark | collected 2008/2010 ...
AAATGGCTGGTGCACATCACCGGCAAGCTGCCTGTCACTGCCACGCTCAACGGCCACGACTACGTGGACCTCGGGATTAAGGTCGAGGGCAAGTTGATAATGTGGGCGGCGTGCGACGTCGGCGCCACGAAGCCCGAACAGGTGGGCACAACCTACGGTTGGGCTGAAGTGGAGCATAAGGCGGAGCTGGATGGCTCCAACAGCGCGTCGTACGGCAAGAAAGTGTACCGCAGCACGGTGTTGGGCAACCCGAAATACGACGCCGCGCGCAAGCATTGGGGCGGAAAGTGGCGATTGCCGACTGTGCCGGAGCAGTATATGCTTATCCGCAAATGCAAGTGGGAACAGGCGGAGATGAACGGTCAGCGCGGCTTCCTGCTGACGAGCATCAAAAATGGCAACATGCTGTTCCTCCCGTCGCTTGACAGCGACGACAGCTGCTGCGAATATTGGTCGAGCGACGAGTGCGACATGGACGACAAGGAGCAGTCGTGCTCGCTGAGAGCTGTCGGCAAGACGTCGTGGGATGACTATATTGACATCGAGCGTACACCCCGCACATATCAGATTCCTGTGCGCGCGGTGTTTGTACCATAAAAAATCAATTGAAAAATGAAACACAACAAAATGATTATAGCGGCCGTGGCGGCATGCATTGTGCTGTCGTCGGCTACGATAGGAGCCCAGTCGTGGAAGCGCAGTCTGGGCAAGTTGAAACAAGGCGTGGAGCAAGTGACGCGTCAGAGCAAACCCAACACTACGCGCCAGTCGGGCGACGTGCAAGTGCCGGAATGGCATGAGGAAAGGGCGCAAAAGAGAACGTCGGGTCTGCCGGCGGCGGTCGACACGGTGATCGAACACCTCCGCTACCGGCTTTATCCAAACGACAGAAATGCCGTGTTTATGGGCGTCGACGACTTCCTTTTTCAAGAAACGGAAACAGTCGAGATTCTCAGCCATGTAAAATATGGTAGCGTGCGCTGCGCCGTGACGCGCACCGACCAGGACGCTCTCAAGGGAGAGACCGCACATACGCTCGTAATCCCGACCACACTAAAGGAAATCGGTCCGTATGCGTTTGCCTATATGCAGAATCTGAAGCGGGTAGTGATTCCGTCGAGCGTGCGCACCATCAAGCGCGGAGCGTTTGCCGGCTGCACCAACCTGAGTTCCATCACCATCGAGCCGGGCGTCAGACTCATTGAGGGAACGTCGTTTGCCGGTACAGGCATCACGTCGATAACCATCCCCAACACGGTGAAGGATTTGCAGACCTACGTGTTTGAAGACTGCAAGAAACTGAAGACGGTGAAGCTGCCCGACGGCATAAAGAAAATAGGCGAATGCCTGTTTATGGGCTGCGAGTCGCTCACGTCGGTTGTAGTGCCTCCTACGGTGACGGAGATTGGCGAACGGGCATATTACGACTGCAAGAGCTTGTCGAGCGTCACGCTGCCCGAGGGACTTGTGAAGATATGCGACGGCGCGTTCAGCGACACCTCGCTGACATCGCTTGTAATCCCATCTACGGTAATGGAGATGGGTACTTGGGCATTCTTCTGCCACAAACTTGCAAAGGTGACGTTGCCGGCAAGGTTCAACGACCCCATGGTGCTTGTTGACGTTTTCGACAATTCGTCGACGAAATTGTTTGGCACGTCGGAGGCTACGTTGCTGCAAGGCTTCACGTTTAAGTAAAAAACTGCCATCCAACGGCAAACCAACGGCGTGCAGACCGGCGTTTGCCGCTTCTTTGGCAGTTGACGTGCTTCCAGACAGGGAAGTCGTAGTGTATGGACGGTGAATAAATCGTAAACAATATAAATAATTGTAAATAATTAAGCCGAGAGCGGATTGAGATTCCACAAAACGGCTGAAAATGTTGATTATTCGATATTTTGTTTATATCTTTGTGCCGTTTTAACGGGACGATTATGGGACAATTACACTCCTATACTTTGGAACTGCGGGCTATGCCTGTTGGCACTCAGCAGTTTAACTATGTTGTCGACGACGCATTCTTCCAGCAAAGAGAAGAAGGCGAAATTCGTGGCGGCAATGTCGACGTGAAGTTGGAAGTGGAGCACAAAGGCGATTTTTTCGACCTTACATTCTGGATGGAAGGAAAAATAATCACAGCGTGCGACCGTTGTCTTGACGACCTCGTGCTTGATGTCGACACCGACTATCACATGGCGCTGAAATATGCCGCCGAGACCAACGCCGACAACGACGAAGTGATAGAAGTGGCTGAGTCGGAGCGCTGCTACGACCTGACCGACATCATCTACGACACGATAGCGTTGACAATCCCGATGAAGCATGTGCATGCCGACGGCGAATGCAACGAGGCTATGGTGGCTGAACTGCAAAAGCATAGCAGACAGGCTGAAACTGAAGAAGTGAAAGAAAATAACGATCCTCGGTGGGATGCATTGAGGAAATTAATGGATAACAATAAATAATAAATAAGAAAATGGCACATCCAAAACGAAAACAATCGAAGACAAGAACAGCTAAGAGAAGAACTCACGACAAAGCTGTAGCTCCTACTTTGGTACTCTGCCCGAACTGTGGCGCATGGCACGTATATCACACTGTATGTGGCGAATGCGGTTATTACAGAGGAAAAGTGGCAATCGAAAAAGAGGCTGCTCTCTAATCGGGAGTCCGCTGAATCCATTGTGGAAGAAAATTGTCCTAAATGCAATCGTTTAGGACAAATTTGTTTAACGGAGACATCTGAAAAAGATAATGTTAAGAGCTAAAATTACAGGAATAGCCTCATACGTGCCCGACTATGTGCTGACCAACGAGGAGTTGTCTCATATGGTTGACACCAACGATGAGTGGATTACAACCCGTGTGGGAATTAAAGAACGCCGCATTCTGAAGGGCGAAGGGTTGGGATCGTCGTATATGGGAGCAATCGCCGTGGAGCGGCTGCTTGCCAACACCGGAACTGCCAAAGACGAGGTGGAACTGGTGATTTGCGCCACTTCAAACCCAGACTACCGCTTCCCGTCGACTGCGTCGATTATTTCTCACAAAGCAGGGTTGACAAACTGCTATGCCTACGACATCCAGGCGGCTTGCGCCGGTTTTATCGTGGCTTTGCAGGCTGCAAACGCATACATCCGTGGCGGACTCTACAAGAAAGTGATTGTAGTGGCTGCTGAGATGATGTCGAGCATGACCAACTATGACGACCGCTCAACGTGTCCGCTATTTGGCGACGCTGCGGCAGCTGTGATGGTGGAGCCGACAGAAGACCAGACAGTTGGCATAATCGACGGTGTTTACCACGTGGACGGCGAAGGCTTGTCTCACTTGGTGATGAAGGCCGGCGGTTCGGCTTATCCTGCGTCGCACGCTACGGTAGACGCTCACGAACACTTTGTTTATCAGGAAGGTCGCGCGGTTTATAAGCATGCTGTGACCGATATGCTCACTTCGTCACTCGACGTGATGAAGCGCAACAACCTGACTGTTGACCAAATCGACTGGTTCGTGCCTCATCAGGCAAACTTGCGAATCATCGAGGCTGTCGGTGGTCGTATCGGCGTCCCTACAGACAAGGTGCTTGTCAACATCCAGTATCGCGGCAATACGAGCGCGGCTTCAATTCCTTTGTGTCTCGACGAGAACAAGGACAAGTTGAAGAAGGGCGACAAAATCGTGCTTACGGCATTCGGTGCCGGATTTACTTGGGGCGCGATGTATATTGTCTGGGACTGCTAAGAGAGAAAGAGCAAGACAAAATTTAATAATAAAACCGTGCGGAACGCGGCACAGGATTGATTCCCGTACCGTATTCCGCATTTTTTGTGCAAAGCGAAGAATATGGAGCATAGAGCAGGTTTCGTAAATATTGTGGGCAACCCGAATGTGGGAAAGTCTACGCTGATGAACCAACTGGTGGGCGAGCGTGTGTCGATAATCACACAGAAGGCGCAGACCACACGCCACCGCATCCTCGGCATTGTAAATGCCGACGACTATCAGATTGTGTTTTCCGACACGCCTGGTGTGCTGAAGCCGAAGTATAAACTGCAGGAGAGCATGCTCAACTTCTCGGAGGGCGCGCTGACCGACGCCGACGTGCTGCTCTACGTGACCGACGTGGTGGAGGACGCTACGAAAAACGCCGACTTCATTGCGAAGGTGGCGAAGGAGAAGGTGCCGGTGCTGCTCGTAATCAATAAGATTGACTTGCTTAAAGGCAACGCCGACCTGCTGACGGTGATGGACAAGTGGAAAGCCCTGTTGCCGCAGGCCGAGGTGTTTCCGATGTCGGCAAAGGAGAATTTCAACGTGCAGAGCCTGATGAAGCGCATCGTGGAACTGCTGCCGCCGTCACCGCCTTATTTTGGCAAGGATGCCCTCACCGACAAGCCTGCGCGCTTCTTCGTTACGGAGATTATCCGCGAAAAGATATTGCTGACCTACGACAAGGAGGTGCCTTACGCAACAGAGGTGATTGTGGAGAAGTATGACGAGGGAAAAACCGACATCCACATCATGGCACAGCCAGAAAGGCATCGTAATCGGACACGGCGGGCAGAAGCTGAAACGTGTGGGAATGGAGTCGAGGCGCGACATCGAGAAATTTTTCGGGAAGAAGGTGTTTCTTGAGATTTTTGTGAAAGTGGAGCCCGACTGGCGCAACCGCGAAAACAAACTGCGCGCATTCGGATATGTTGAATAAAATTTAAAGGAAAGGAAAAGAGATATGGGACGATTAGTAGCAATTGTAGGACGCCCCAATGTGGGTAAATCAACGCTGTTCAACCGCCTTACGCAGTCGCGGACGGCGATTGTCGACGACACTTCGGGCACTACGCGCGACCGCCAGAACGGAAAGGTGGACTGGTGCGGTCAGGAGTTTTCAATTGTCGACACCGGAGGATGGGTGGTAAACTCGGAGGACATCTTCGAGGGCGAAATCAACAAGCAGGTGGCGATAGCCATAGAGGAGGCCGACGAAATCCTCTTTGTGGTCGATGCGATGAACGGCGTGACCGACCTCGACGATAAGGTGGCGGCGATACTCCGTCGCTCCAACAAGCCGGTGATTCTCGTGGCCAACAAGTGCGACTCAAACGAATGGCGCTACAACTCCGCCGAGTTTTATTCGTTCGGACTGGGCGATCCCTTCTGTCTCTCTGCAATCAGCGGATCGGGTACGGGCGACCTCCTTGATGAGATTATGAAGCGTTTCCCGCCGAAAGACGAAATAGACGAGACGGTGGAACAGTTGCCGCGTTTCGCCATCGTAGGACGTCCGAACGCTGGAAAATCATCGATAATCAACGCGTTTATCGGCGAGGACCGCAACATCGTGACAAACATCGCCGGAACAACGCGCGACAGCATCTACACGCGCTATTCAAAATTCGGATTCGACTTCTATCTTGTCGACACTGCCGGTATCAGAAAGAAAGCGAAGGTCAACGAGGATATCGAGTACTACAGTGTGATCCGCTCCATCCGCTCCATCGAGAACAGCGACGTCTGCATCCTGATGATTGATGCCACTCGCGGCATCGAGGCGCAGGACGTGAACATTTTCTCGCTCATTCAGAAAAACAAGAAGGGGCTCGTTGTCTGTGTCAACAAATGGGACCTTGTGGAGGACAAGAGCACGGCGGCGATAAAGCATTTCGAGGCGGCGATACGCGACCGTTTCGCGCCGTTTGCCGACTTCCCTATCATCTTCACATCCGCGCTCACAAAGCAGCGCATATACAAGGTGCTGGAAACGGCTGTGGAGGTCTACAACAACCGCAAGCGCATCGTGCCCACATCGCAGCTCAACAACTATATGCAGGAGGTGATAGGCGCATATCCGCCACCGGCAAACAAGGGCAAATATGTGAAGATAAAGTATGTCACAATGCTTAAAGACCAGCGCATCCCTACGTTTGTGTTCTTCTGCAACCTGCCGCAGTGGGTGAAGGAGCCTTACCGACGCTATCTGGAAAACAAGATTCGCGAGCAATGGGACTTCACTGGCACTCCGATAAATCTTTATATGCGCGAGAAGTAAACGCGCGCAGCAACGCAAAAAAAATCCGTCCCGGCAATGCTTCATACATCGCCGGGACGGTTTGTTTATTGACTATTGCAATCCGTTACTTTACGATTACTTTTGCCACTGTGTCGGCTGCGCGTACAATGTAGAATCCTTTTGCAAGGGCGATTGTTGCTGTGCCGTTTACTGCCTGGTTGGCTACAACCTGACCGGCTGCGTTCACAACCAATACATTGCCTTCTGCATTAACCTCGATGCCGCCTTCAAGAGCGCGTACAGCTGCTGCTGTGCTGACTGTCTCAACGCTGCCGCCTTCCGGCAAGAACTTGATAGGATAAACCTGTACAGTTGATTTGTACAAGCCTACTGCGCAGAGAAGATCGTATTTTGTGCCGTTTGTTGCTGACTCAACGCCCCATTTCGACTGATAGTAAACAGTGACTGAGCCTGTTGCGTCCTGCATTGACTTGGTTGTCTTTGTGCCGTCTGTTGTCTCTACATAAGTACCGGAGATGACAACAACCTTGTTTACGTCGGCTGCTGTGATTGTGCCTGCGCCAACAACGGCTGGTGTGAAGCCCTCGTTGCCTGATGCCGGTGCGAAGGTGTCGCCGTTAGGATATGTCATTTCGTAAACGCCGTTGTAGTTCTGGTATTCGCCAACTACACCTGCTGGGATAACGTCGCCTGTGTTGTAGGCTGGAACGTCCTTACCGAAGATATACATAACGTCGCCGGCTGCGTCCTTAACGTAAGTTGCGCCGAAGCCTTCACCCTTGATCTGGGCTGTTACGACTACTGGGAATGTCCATTTGTAAGCTGGGGTGGCGTCTGCCTCGCCTGCCATGATAAACTCGGCGATGCTGCCAACCTCTACTGGGTTTGCGATTTCGTAGTTGGCAACTGCCTCTGCGCTGTTCTCAAGACCTGTCTTGACTGCATAAGCCTTCACTGCGTAGGTGCCTACCTCGCTGAGTGCGATAGGGGCTGTGTATTCTGCAGCGGCTGCGCCGTTGATTGAGTACATGATTTTTGCATCAGCGGTAGATGTTGTCAATGTGATTTCTACTGGGTTGTAGTATTTGCCCTCTGCTAAAGAGAATTTTGGAGTGGCGCATTTGGTCTCTACACCGGCTGTGTAAGTCACTGTCATAGAAACGATGCGGAGTTGCGGCCATTTACCTGCATTGTTCTCCTTGTTGACAAGTGAGAGCACGAGATCTTCGGTGGCAGTGCCTGTCCATGCGCCTGTCTTGGCTGTCTTAGGATCGGCGGTGAAAGTGCCGGTAGAAGCGGAGTAGCCTGTGTTGTCGTCAGCAAAAGTGTATGTCTGAGAGGCAAGTTTCATCGCGATGCTGGTCACGGTTGTTCCTTGAGGAACGGCAAGTGTCATTGTGTTGCCGGAATACATACGGACTGCTGTGCCTGAAGTGTAGTACTTTGGAGTGTTTTTGCCTTCGCCCATGGCAAACGCAACGCTGATACCGCTGTCGCCGATTGGGGTTGATGCGGTTATCTCAAATTCATTACTCCAGCCTTGCTGTGAGAAATCAATTGTTGCTTCGGCTGCAGATGCGGCGAAAATGCCGGCAGCGAGCATCAAAGAAGAGAGTAAAAGTTTTTTCATACTAAATGATTTTTAAATTAGTGATTTGGAGCAAAGGTATGAATTATATTGTGGAATAACAAAATTTTTTTCATTGCATTTTTGTTAAGATTTTTCTGCGCGATTACAAAAGATTGTAAAATTACGCAGAATTTGGCGTTTGGGTGACAAAGTTGCAAGAAAATGTTGCTTTAATTTACTAAAACAAGGCTTTTTGCATCAATAAAAAAGCACGCTCGCCCAAACGTGGGAAGCGTGCTTCGGTGAGTCCTTGACAGGATTTTATTTTTCTGGTTCTGCCTTTTCGGCTGCTGCCGGCTCTACGAGCTTGACGTCAAACACGATGAAGTCGTAAGGTTTGAAGTTTTGTGGAACTTCTGCGCCCAGGTTGACGTAGAATTTGAAGTGGTCGCCAACGTGCATTGCTGTGATGCCTTCGGCAAGCATCGGATGAATCTGTCCGAACTGGCTGGCTGGCATCTGCTGTGGCTCGCCGTTGGTTGATTGAAGCACTGTGCCGTTCTTGTCGGTTACGGTAATCACTACATTGACAATGTCGCTTGCATTGACCTTGGCGCCGTTGCCGTTCTCAAGCACTTGGTATACAAGACCGTTGCTCATTGACTTGGCTCCGTTTTTCTTCAGCGTGTTGAGGTAGCCTTCTGTCGCTTTCTTGTTTGCCTGTGCCTCCGCGTTGTCGGCGAGTTTGGCCTCTTTTACCTTGCCGATAAGGTTCTGGATGCGCGGACCGATAACGGCCATGTCGGTGTCGATGGAATCTTTGGCGATGGCAACCTTGAATGCCTCAAGCACCTTCTCGCCCGACACGCCATATTCCTTCTCCAGCTGCTGAAGCTGGCTGAACATCTGCAAGCCCATCTGCAGGCCGGCGAGATATGATTTTCCTGCCTTTGTGGTGTCGGCGGCGAGTGCCACCTTCACGCCCTTGAGAAACTCTGCCTTGTCGAGGCGGAGGCTGTCAGGTGTGTACATTTCCTGTTGTGCATATTGTGCGGCGAAATATTCACCAAACGCTGTTGCGAGGCTGTCCTGTTGGGATGCGAGTGCCTGTTTGTCGCTTGAGCCTGTGCCCTTGCAACCGGTAAATGCAAGCATAAGCATTGCTACACCGGCAAAAATAAGTTTTTTCATTTTATTTGTTTTTTTAATTGTTGTTATTTCTTGATTACGCGGAGAAGTTCGACGTCGAAAATCAACGTCATGTTAGGACCGATCACGCCGCCTGCGCCGTTAGGACCGTAGGCAAGGTCTGAAGGGATGTAAAGACGCCATTTGTCGCCTTCGTGCATCAGCTGCAGTGCCTCTACCCAGCCCGGAATCACCTGTGTGACGCCGAACGATGCCGGCACGCCGCGCTCTACGGAGCTGTCAAACACGGTGCCGTCGATGAGTTTGCCTGTGTAGTGCACCTCTACGTTGTCGGAGGCCTTTGGTGAGTCGCCTTTGCCCGACTCAAGCACTTCGTATTGCAGTCCGCTCTCGGTCACCTTGATGCCTTCGCGTTTTGCGTTTTCTGTAAGAAACGCCTCGCCGTTCTTGCGGTTCACCTCGCCCTGCTTGGCTGCCTCTGCCTGCATCTCTGCCTCGAGTTTGGCGAAATATTCGTTGACGATGCGCTTTGCCTCGTCGAAGGTCATTTCTGGTTTGACACCGTCGTAGACGGATGCCACGCCGGCTGCGAAATCCGCCGAATTAAGCGTTTTGATACCGGTGCCCTTAAAGTTGTGTCCCATGCTCATGCCGAGAGCATAACTCAGTTTATCCATATATTGTTTTCTTGTTTAATTGTTCAGACGGCAAAATTAATGCTATTTTGCCGTAGGTGTGTAAATTATTTATCAAAAATTCCTAAACGGCTTTATTTTATGCCTACAAGCTCCACGTCGAAGACGAGGGTCTCGTTGGGACCGATAGGGCCGCCGGCTCCTGTGCCGCGCTCTCCATAGCCGAGATTGCCGGGGATATAGAAGCGGTATTTGGCTCCGGGGCTCATAAGCATCAAGCCTTCGCTGAAGCCTGGCACAACGCGCGATACGGGAAATTCCTGCACTTGACCCTGTCCGTCGTCAAACACCGAGCCGTCGATGTGGCGGCCTTCGTATTTTACCATCGCTGTTTGGTCTTTGGTGGGTTTTGCTCCTACGCCTTTCTTAATCACTTTGTAGACCAGCCCGCTTGCTGTCTTTTTCAGCGACTTGTCGGCCTTCATCTCTTTCTCGATGTAGGCTGCGCCGGCTTTGGCGTTCTCTTCGGCTGCCTTGGTGTCAACGGCGTTGTTGCCTGGCATAGGAGAGAAGCGGTTCATGATTTTGTCCAAAGCCTCTTCGGCTGCCTTGGTGTCTACGGGTTTGTCGGCGGTCATCGCCTCTTTGAAATATTTGAGAAGAACGGCTTTGTTCAGCTCAATTTTGAATTGTGCTTTCATCCCTTCAATGGCAGGAAGCATATATTGCGCAGCCATGCCCATTCCGCCAAGACGGCTTTGCAGTTTGCCCTTTTCCGCTCCTGTGGCAGCCTGCGCCTGTTGCGACAGTGCCATACCCATTTTCTGCAGCGAGTCCATTGAGGCTGTGTTGAGGGCGGTTTTCATGCCGTCGATAAATTCGGTCTTGTTGAGAGTGGAGTCTGCCATCTGCACCATTTGCGCGCCGTAGAGCGTGCCAAGATACATGGAGATGGAGTCGCCTGTGGTCTTGACGGCTACGTTTTCGTCGTCGACATCGGCTTTTTTTGAATTGCTGCAGCCTGCCACCAATGTGACGGCGGCGACAACTGCGATAAGTAATAGCTTTTTCATTATTTTGTGTTTCTAAATTTTGTTGCAAAAATAGTCATAAATCGGTTAAGCGCACGTAAAAAGGCGGACAAACTTGCGGTTTGTCCGCCCTGTCATGCCGACAAATGCTGGCTATAGGTATTTGTCGCCGAAATTGGTCTTTACTTCGTTGACGTATTGCTTGATTTTCTGTTCTTCCGACAGTGGACAAATCAGCAGGATGTCGTCGTTGTCGGCCACAACATATCCATCGAGACCCGACGCCACGATGAGTTTCTCGTTTTTCGCAGCGAAGATGTTGTTCTCGCAGTTGTTGAGCACGGTGCGGCAGTTGTGGATCACGTTGCGGTGCTCCGCTTTTGGCGACTTCTCGTAGTATGCGCCCCACGAGCCGAGGTCGCTCCAGCCGATGTCCACACATTCCACATAAACGTCGTTGCTCTTCTCCATCACTGCATAGTCGATGGAGATGTTGGGGCAGGCTGGAAACTCGGAGCCGATAAACTCCGCCTCTTTCGCTGTGCCGAATTTGCCCAAACCGTTGTCAAAACGCATGGCGATGTCGGGGCAGTGGTCGTGGAAGGCGTCGATGATGGCGTCGGCCGACCACAGGAAGATGCCGGAGTTCCAGAAAAACTCGCCGCTCTGCACAAACACCTTTGCCAACTCTTCGTTGGGCTTTTCGGTGAATGTCTTGACTTTCGTGATGCCGTCTTCAACCTCGTCCTTGCTGATTTGGATGTAGCCGTAGCCCGTTTCCGGACGGTTGGGCTTGATGCCGAGGGTCAGCAGTCCGCGGCGTTGGCGCGACAGGAAGTCGAAACCTTTGACCACGCAGTCGCGGAATGCGTCTTCTTTGAGTATCAGGTGGTCGGATGGGGTGACGAGCATCATCGCGTTGGGATTGATGGCGCGGATGTGGTAGGCTGCCCAGGCGATACACGGTGCCGTGTTGCGGCGGTCGGGCTCAAGAAGTATCTGGTCGTCGGCAAGGTCGGGGAGCTGCTGTTTCACCAGCGGGGCGTAGCGTTCGTTGGTGATGGCGAGGATGTTTCTGACCGGCACGATTTCTGCAACTCGGTCAAAACTCATTTGCAACAACGATCGGCCTGTGCCGAAAAAGTCTATAAACTGCTTGGGGGCAGAAGATTTGCTGAACGGCCAGAACCGGCTTCCGACTCCGCCGCACATAATCACACAATATCTGTTTTCCATCATTGTATCGATGCGTTATTTATTGTTTTCTTGCGCTAAGGTAAGAATTAATTTGCGACAAACGAAATTATTTTCATAAAACAAGACATAGCCGTCGTTTTGTCGTTGTGGCAAAGCGGCGGCTATGTGGCTTTTTTACAATATCGGTTATTTTTTTGACTTGTCGCGGATTTCAACGCGGCGGATCTTGCCGCTGATGGTTTTCGGCAGTTCGTCGACAAATTCCACCACGCGCGGATACTTGTAGGGGGCGGTGGTGCGCTTCACGTGGTCTTGGATGTCTTTTACCAGCGCCTCGTCTGCCCGGTCTTTGTAGTCTTTCGACAGCACGATGGTGGCTTTGACAACCTGCCCGCGGATTTCGTCGGGTACGCCGGTGATGGCGCATTCAACCACAGCGGGATGGGTCATCAGCGCACTCTCTACCTCAAACGGGCCGATGCGGTAGCCCGACGACTTGATGACATCGTCCTTGCGGCCGATAAACCAGTAATAGCCGTCCTCGTCGCGCCATGCCACGTCGCCCGTATAGTACACG
>ERZ779743.551-NODE-551-length-12092-cov-5.12113_pt1 | contig 12092 bp, 9 predicted proteins | sample MGYA00511257_ERZ779743 | MGnify/ENA primary metagenome ERZ779743 (study PRJEB29588, sample SAMEA2159429) | human gut metagenome | biome: human gut; feature: human-associated habitat; material: faeces | place: Denmark | collected 2008/2010 ...
CACTGGTGAGAGTAATGGATAGTAAATGATAATTTAGCAGCTTAATCAGATGATAGGCGGCTCAATATGTTATTCCGAAATTCTGTCAGAGCCATAATTTCCTTTGCATTGTGCTTTATGTGCTGATTAAGCTGGCAGAAACAATGCGTAACAGTTGACATCGTTTCTGCATCTGGAATAATAATTGGATGTGCTTTCACAATATCTGTTTTAAGATTATTGAAAACACTACCATTACTTGAGGACACCAATCCCTGCCTCTCTGCAAGAAAATGATAATACATAAATTCTTGAGAAACGTGTTTGTAATCGTCGATGATTAGCCATCCGTCGTGAACACACGCTGTTATTTCCATGAGCATTGGCAATCCTGGCGAGGCACTATTGGAGACAATCATCATTCCCGGCACAACTGTTCTGCTGCTCGAAACGCCTTCGGGTATGATGCACTCTGCTGTGCCAAATAAATACTTGGATACACTTGCTGAAGCGTCGGATATTTTTACCCAAGGCATACCTGTCTCACTCATAAACTTTTGGATGGGTCTCGGAGATGCCCCTCTGGCAACAGAAACGACATCGCCAATAGTAGCTTTTACCCACGTTGTAGGGATTTTTCCTCCGTATTTCTCAAAAGTTACGAAGTGAGACCTAAAAATTGCCATAGCTGTCGCTTCTAAATTATCATTTACAGGAGAGAACGATTATGGATAAGATGAATCTATATAAGTGCGCACAAGCTCTATCCGTGAAGTGGAAATCGTTCTTTGGCTTGGGAACAGAGTATGTTGGTTATTTCAAGTGGGAAATGGCTTGGGCATTGATGGGTTACTACCGTTATGCACTTCCGGGCGAATGGGCTGATAGCGCAAGCCCCACAGTCATTCTCAAGTCTATCTGCGACAGCATCGAATCGATAAATACCGACTTAGATTGTGCGCATAGGTTGCCAGAGTTTTGGCTCAATAGGGATCAGCTTCCCGTCCTTCCTGCTTTGATGAGCGTCTTAGACCAGTATGAAGAAGATATAATTGATGCTTCAAATGCGGAATGGGAGGAATGGATTGGTTTTCTCAAATCCAAGTGTACCGATGCGCGGAAAAAACAGATGATACAGTGAGGGGGAAACGATAATGGCAAACTTCAATGAGCATTCTCTTGAAATGTCCATCATGGATTTGTTTCAGGATGAAGGGTATGTCTATTTGAATGGTGAGCAGATCCACCGCGAACGCTCTGAGGTTCTGCTTATCGACGATCTGCGGAAATCCCTCCTGAACAGATATGCCGCAGAGGGGCTTACCGCAAGCGAGGTTGATAGCATTATCCTTCGCCTGAGGTCTACTTCCGGTACAATCTACGAAGCAAACAAAGCAGTCTGCAAAATGGTTTGTGACGGCTTCATCTTCAACCGCGAAGATCACACAAAGAAAGACCTTTACATTGAGTTGATTGACTTTGATGAGCCAGAGAAAAACGTGTTCAAGATCGTCAACCAATTTGAAATTGAAGGCATCAACAACCAGCTACGCATACCGGACGGGATTGTATTCATCAATGGCATTCCTGTTGTTGTGCTTGAGTTTAAGAGCGCAGTCAAAGAGAATACAACGATCATGGACGCCTATACTCAGCTCACCGTGCGTTATCGCCGTGATATTCCTGAACTCTTCAAGTATAATGCCTTCATTGTCATAAGCGATGGCGCAAATAATAAATACGGCTCCTTCTTCTCTCCGTATGACTTCTTCTATGCGTGGAGAAAGATTGAAGCTGACGATAAGGAATTGGACGGCATCAATTCCCTTGTAACTATGGTGAGCGGACTGTTCCGCAAAGAACGGCTTTTGGCAGTCATCAAGGATTTTGTCTATTTCCCTGACAGCTCGGACAAAGACCTCAAAATCGTCTGCCGCTATCCTCAGTATTTTGCTGCGGTCAAGCTGTTTGAGAATATCAAGGCACACCTCAGACCGGAGGGAGACGGCAAGGGCGGCACATACTTTGGCGCGACAGGCTGCGGAAAAAGCTATACTATGCTCTTCCTCACAAGAATGCTTATGAAGAGTACCTTCTTCCATAGCCCTACAATCCTGATTATTACCGACCGAACGGATTTGGATGACCAGCTCTCAAAGCAGTTTGTAGCATCCAAGAAGTACATTGGTGACGAAACCGTTGTGAGCATTGATTCCCGCGAAAAGCTGCGTCAGGAACTTCAAGGCAGGACAAGCGGCGGGGTGTACATGACCACCATCCAAAAGTTCACCGAGGACTTGGAGCTTCTGACGGATAGAGCGAATGTGATCTGCATATCCGATGAGGCACACCGTAGTCAGATAAACCTCGATCAGAAAGTCAAGGTCACTGCCGAAGGTGTAGAGCGAAGCTATGGATTTGCAAAGTACCTACACGATTCTCTCCCCAATGCTACCTATGTCGGTTTCACCGGTACGCCCGTGGATGGTACGATTGAAGTCTTCGGTCCGGTTGTCGATGCCTACACAATGACAGAGGCGGTCAAAGACGGTATCACAGTCAACCTTGTCTACGACGGACGCGCTGCACGGGTCACTCTTGATCAGGCAAAGGTTCGGGAAATTGAAGATTATTATGACCGTTGTGCTGTTGAAGGTGCAAATGAGCATCAGATTGAGGAAAGCCAGAAGGCGGTTGCTCATATTGATGCGATCATCGGTGATCCTGACCGACTTCACGCAGTTGCGGAGGACTTCATTAACCACTATGAGACCCGCGTTGCCGAAGGAGCTACGGTCGCAGGAAAAGCAATGTTTGTCTGCTCTAATCGCAAGATTGCATACGCTTTTTATCAGATTATAGTTGGAATGAGACCGGAATGGGCAGAGAAAAAGGTCTGCCCTGACGGAATTGAGCTGACAGAAAAAGAACGAAAAGAACTCAAGCCCATTGAGAAGATCAAGCTCATCATGACGCGAAATAAAGATGACGAGCCTGAGCTTTATGAAATGCTGGGAACGAAGGATGATCGCAAGGAGTTTGACCGTCAGTTTAAGAACGTTAAATCAAACTTCAAAATTGCTATCGTTGTTGATATGTGGCTTACTGGCTTCGACGTACCGGCACTTGACACAATCTACATCGACAAGCCCATCCAGCAGCACAGCCTTATCCAGACGATTTCCCGCGTCAACCGCGTCTATACCGGCAAGGATAAGGGCTTGATCGTGGACTACATTGGCATTAAGAAGAATATGAATCTCGCCCTCAAGAAGTACACCAACTTTGAGAGCGATGAGTTTGAAGGCGTCGAGCAGTCTATCACGATTGTTAAAGACCAGCTCGATGTCTTGGCTCAGATGTTCCACAACTTCAATAGCACGGATTACTTCAACGGCTCACCGAAAGAGCAGCTTGCTTGCCTCAATCGTGCTGTTGAGTATGTACAGCTCACGGAGGATTTGGAAACTCGCTTTATGGCGGCAGTCAAACGCATGAAACAAGCGTTCAACCTATGCAGTTCAAGTGAGGCTATCTCTGATAAAGAAAAGGACTATCTGCACTTCTACTGTGCTGTGCGCTCTATTCTTTTCAAACTCACAAAGGGCGATGCCCCTGACATTTCACAAATGAATGCCCGCGTCCGTGAACTTCTTGAAGGTGCAATTCAATCTGATGGTATAGAGGAATTGTTTGAAACAGGAAAGCATATCTCTGTTGATATTTTCAGCGACGAGTATCTGGATAAGATCAACGCGATCCAATTACCGAACACTAAAATCAAGGTATTGCAGCGGCTTCTCTCTCAGGCGATTGATGAGTATAAAAAGGTCAACCGTATCATGGGCATGGAGTTCTCTGACCGTCTCAAGCGGGTTGTTGATGAGTACAACAATCGCCGTCGTGATGAGGCTTTTGCTAATGAAGTTCTTGACGATGTGGCGGAGCAGCTTGCGAAGCTCCTTGAAGAACTCAAAAAGGAAAAAGACTCCTTCAAGGGCATGGGAATTGACTACGAGGAAAAAGCCTTTTATGACATTCTCAAGGCGGTTGCCAAGAAGTATGAGTTCGAGTACCCGGACGATAAGATGATTGAATTGTCAAAGCGGATTAAGATTATTGTCGATGACAAAGCTAAATACACCGACTGGTCTACCCGTGATGACATTAAGGCAAATCTGCAAGTTGACCTCATACTGCTACTGGATGAATTTGACTATCCCCCCGTAACCATTGATGATGTCTACAAGGAGGTTCTGGAACAAGCTGAAAACTTCAAAAAGTACGCTCAATAACCCGCGTTCCATCGAAAGGAGTAGATCATGGGCAATTCAGTCATGTTGAATGGCGTCGAATATGCCGGAGAACAGATTGCCTACAAAGACAGCACTTATGAACTTGTGTCAAAGGTAGCATATCTGATCGGCGTCCCGCTCCGTATTTTTCAAAATGAACACGAGCCGCCGAAGATAGAGATATACGACCAGCTTGAACAGGATAAAAATGCCCGTATCATTCGCAATCTCTGTATCATCCGCACCGCCATTGAGCGCAACTACCGGAAAATAAATGACATCATGCGGATGGAGTATCGAGGGCTGCTTTCAATGCCAGAGATCATCCCGGCTTCCAGTATGCAGCAGCTTTCAAACGACGGAATCAGCTTTATCAAAAAGTCGAGTACAAAGCTCTGCCACCACATTATCGAGATTAACCGGCTGATTTCAGACCGCATTAACAACTGCAAAAGCCTCTTTCCAATCTGGATTAACTGGACGTACATAAAAGAGCTGTTCATCATGCCAAACGGCTTGACAGAGGACGGAACGAAAGATGCTGCGGACATCTATTACGCAAGTCTCTCCTACTACCCCTATCAAATGTACATCAACTGGGTACCGATGGACGAGGGCAATGTCCTCTATAATGATAAGAAGTTTGCTACCCTGCTTTATCAATGGCATTGCGACGCCTTCACGGAATACAGTAAAGTCTCCGATGCAGGGGCTTTTGTAAAAAACAATATCTACGACTTCATAGATGACAGTGAGAAGACCGTATTGGTAGTGGACTGCGAAAACTCTGACCCGTACAAGCTGTGCGCCACGCTCAAAAACCTTGATTATGAGGTCATGCAGAAAATTACGGCGATCATTCTCTTTGATGACGTACACACCGCTACGGCATGGCGGATTCTTGAAAACTACACCCGCATCCCCGTTGAACATATCATGATTGAGCGGATCAAGCAGAACAAATCACTGGTAGACATCAAGCTCACCGCAAGAGCCTGTCAGGAACACTACCAAAAGCAAGTGGATTCCTTCGTCATCGTCTCAAGCGATTCCGACTACTGGGGGCTGATTTCTTCCTTACCGGACGCCAGATTCCTTGTCATGATTGAGCGGGAAAAATGCGGACCGGATATGAAGGCAGCACTTGCAGAATCCGGGATATTCTACTGCTATCTGGATGACTTCTACTCCGGCAACAGCGAGGACATCAAGAAAAACGCACTGTTCAAGGAGATGTACCGCTGGATTGACAACTCCGTTCACCTGAACGTCAACGATATGTTTGATGCAGCTCTGCGAAACACCAGGATCGAAATGTCTCCCGCAGAGCGGCGGCAGTTCTATGAGAAGCACATCAGGCACATGACGCTGACTATCGACGAGAACGGAAACGTCAGCATTGAACTGAAACGCGGATAGCCTTGGTTTCTATTCCGGGAGGAATGTGGATGGACAACAGATTCTATTTTGGATTCAATACATCGGAGGAACGGAAAAAGCGCAGAAAAGCAGAGCTGTACTCCATGAGTGAGCAAGTCAGCACCTTCTTTTGGGATGAAGCCCCGCAGCATGGATTGGAAATGCGTGAGGGGCAGCAGGATATGTCTTTTGAGATTGTGGACGCCCTCATAAACGATCAGCATTTTGCGATTGAAGCTGGCGTGGGCATTGGCAAGTCCTTTGGCTATCTTGTGCCGGTGCTGCTGTACAGCAAACGCATGAATAAGCCGGTTATCATCGCAACCTCGACCATTGCGCTTCAAGAACAGCTCTGGCGCGATGTCCACGCGGTAATGCCCCTTCTTGGGCTGAACAGAGATGTCATCCTCGCAAAAGGACAGACCCATTATCTCTGCAACAAACGCGCAGATGAGTATATGTGTGACCCGAAAGCAGACCCACCGGACGCGCTCAAAGAAGGAATCAAGCAAGGGTATGAGGAACGCAAGGATTTCCCGGAGGTTTTGCCGCAAGGCGTCTGGGACAAGGTAAACGTGCAGCGGTTCAGCATGAAGAATTGCGGCTCCTGTGAAAAGAAGTGCAAATATTACAAAGTCCGCGCAGCATTAAAGTTTACGGATGGAGTGGTACTGTGCAATCAGGATTTTCTAACCCAACATCTCATGAAACTCCGGCGCGGTCAGGACGGGCTGATTAACGCCGCCGCTGATCTGCTTGTCGTGGATGAAGCGCACAACTTAGATGATAAGGTGCGTAGTGCTACAACGGAACGTTTCGGACAGGGTATGCTCTTTGGGATGATCAAGAGTGCATTCTATGAGCTGCGGTCCTCTGACCAGAGCAGTGTGTCCGGTGAAAAGCGAGAGGCAGAGAGCGCGATCATCGCCTTCTATAACTGCCTGAAAGCGCAAGTCCAAAAGCAGATCAACGAGGCAGAACAGGATATGCGCTATGCTGACCGCTTTTTCTTCGACCAAAACGGCAGTGCGGTTGAGCTGCTTACCGAGATGAACGCCGCCATACATAACCTTTCGTCCAGCATTCAGATTTATTCCAGCATGGATTTCAGAAACAACCGTTCCTTTGCTGCCTCTGACGATCTGGATGCGGTCAGCGAGTCCCTTTCGGAGCTTCTTGACCGGATAGATGATATGTTGATCTGGATTGAGCAGCACGGCAGCAACACGGAACTTGTCTATTGCCCTAAAAACACAAGGGAAATTGTTAGCCGCCTATACTTCAATGGTGATGAAAGAACCATCTTGACCTCTGCCACGCTGACGAACGCCACGAGCGGGTCTCTGGAAGAACAGTATTCCTACTTTATCAGCAATACCGGCTTTCCGGTTGGTGAACGCGGCTGCTTATCCGAACCGAAGCCTTCCCCATATCCATACGATGAACACGCCATGATCTACTATTGCGACGATCTCCCGCACCCGACCAGAGAACATGAAGCCTTCATTGAAAAGGGTGTGGAGCGACTGCTTGAGATCCTGAGCATTTCCAATGGAAAGGCACTCGTGCTGTTTACGGCAAAGACCGACATGGAAGAGGTCTACTCCATTCTCAGTGAGAAAAATCTTCCGTACAAAATCTTGATGCAGCAGCCGGGATCGTCGCAGGACAAGGTGCTGAATGAGTTTAAGGAAGATACGAACTCCGTGCTTCTGGGGACGGGCGCATATTGGGAAGGTATCAGCATTGAAGGAAAAAGCCTTTCCAATGTGATCATTTTCCGGCTTCCGTTCCCTGTCCCCGATCCAATTATCGAGTATAAGTGTTCCGTCGCAAAGGACGCTCTGATGGATGTTCGCGTTCCCGAAATGATTATCAAACTCAAGCAAGGCATCGGGCGATTGATCCGCAATTTCACAGACACCGGCATTGTCTGCATCATCGACCGAAGACTGCGGGATGAGCCGCCGGAACGCTATCATGACATTACATGGGACTCCCTGCCTATCAAAAATCGGACAAGCAGTTTGGGCGAACTTAGGAAGTTTTACGAAGGTCTGCCCTCAGCCAAGGAATGATGATACAAACGGCAGTCTCTTCGGAAACATAGAGCAGCCCCCCCAAAAAAACGACAATCAGAAAACGGAGGTGTATCATGTTGTACAATGAAAATCTGCACGAAGAAGAACAACATCTGATCCAGCAAATTGCCGAGCAAACAGAGAGAGGAAAAATCGACTGGGAACTAACAGAGTACAATCCGCTGTCCTTTCTGAATGAGGACAAGATAGACAAGAACCCAGCAGTAATCTGTCAGTCCTTCTCCTTTGGGGCGATCATCGGTGGCTCCCGTTACGAGCTTGATGTCATGGAGAATATTGATGTGCCGTCCGGTATGGGAGACTACACCATAACCTTGACGCGGGATGAAACCGAAAATTATCTTAAAATTGAGGATGCGCTTTCCTTTGACTGTGACCGCTATGAATGCACACCGGAGGAAGTCGCAGAGCGATTTACGGACAGCCCCATTGTCCGCCTCTGCAACGCCATCATTCCTGCCACGCTTGGGCAGGAGGATTTAGAAGAGGTATTCACATGGGCAAGGTTTTTCAACGAGACTGGCATTTCTGCAAAGCTGATGAATCATCCGCTGACCAAGCTCTGTGAAAAGCTGTTCGACGAACACCGTCTGATGGACTTTCATCGCTGCGTCTTGGATGTGGACTATCGAAAGCTGCTCCTAAATGAACTGGCTCATAACTAAGACACGGAAAAACGCCCCCGACACTGTGCCAGACGCACAGTGCCGGGGGCGTTCCCGTTTCCAGCGATTTATTTTTCTCTCGGCAAGGGACTGTTCATAAGGTGACACTTTCCGTTTTACGAAGCCGTGAAAATTCGATGTGTTCCGTGGAGATGTTCACTGGGCAGCATATGCCGTACACGTTTCCAATAATCACCGAGTAGTGCAATGTGTATTCACTATCGGGAAATACTTCACGGTTTTCACAACGCTTGATTCAGGAGTGGGATTTTTGCCTTATTCCCGCGTGACATCAAGGGAAACCGGATTGATAACGATGATAGATTTGCCCTTTTTGTGGGCATATCTCACGGTGTTCCCGGTACCGCTGGGGCATCCATTCCATACTGCGAGAATATAATCGGCGTGATCGACCATGTACCGATTTCTCTTGTCCATGCAGTCCGACGTGTACTCCCGTTGCAGCATGGTCTCCTTGTCACACTTTGCCGCGATATTATAATACCGTTCCCGTGAAGCCACAGACCATTTGATCGCTTGTGTCTCACAAGGGATTGCACTTTCCAGAGTAATGTGAGGGTATTTTGATTTCAAATCGAGTACAATTTCCGCAGCGTACATATCGACGCCAAGAGCCATGCCGGTAATAAAATGCGTGACGCCCTCGTTCTCGATGAGTGCTACAATCTGATCCCGCATAACAGATTTCAAAGAAGTACAACGCTTATCGGATTCATCAAAGCCGAACGGAAGACTCTGCGGTCTATGACCGGTAAACGCACAAGTCTTGCCTTGAACGGATTGCTTTTCAGCTTTTTGAGCAGACTTTCTAAACTCAATAATGCGCGACATGACACCCCTTCTTTCACTCTTTTGGTAGGTAACTCCATTCTATCACCCTCATCACGGACAGTCAACGCATTGTCGTTAGTAAAATCAACGACGGCGTACCGTGGATAATGACACCGCCGTTAGGTACACTAAATGCAAAGGTGGTGAGGCTATGCGAGAGAAGAAGGACATCAATATTGAAATCGGCGGCAATATTCAAGTGGCAAGAGAACAGGCGGGCTATACGCAGGACACGCTCTCAGAAATGCTTGGCATGACGCCGAATCACCTGAGTGCTATTGAGCGTGGTGCTTCCGGTATTTCTCTTGAAGCCTTGCAGCGTCTTTGCCGTTTGCTGGGCGTCAGTGCGGACCGAATTATCTTTGGGACCGATGAGCCAGAAGCAGAAGCCCTTGCGCTTGCCAGACGTATTTCGGATATAAAGCCGGAATACCGGCAACAGGTTCAAGAGCTGCTGTCCGCTATTTTGAATATGTCATAAAAAAAGAGCCTCTGCCGACACCCAAAACGGGCATCGACAGAGGCTCTTGGTTCGTTTTCCGGGCATTCAAACAAGTGCCGAAATCGACACTTATTTCCGCGCTAAAGAAGAAACTGCGCAGGGAATACAATCACTTTGGTTGGTCAATTTGCGCCGCTCTGGGGCTTGCAATCACAGGCTTTTTCGCCCCCTAACTGTCTACACCTCGATGCCTTGCGGGAGAAGTGCGGACAGGCGATGAGATCCGCACGGAAGCTCTGCTTGCAGCTATGGACGCAGCGGACGCAGAAGCGGTTATACTTCCGGCGTCCGCTGTCCCCGATGAAGAACGACCACTCCTGCCGCCACTTCTGACTTCTGCTCACAACTCAATCTCTCCTTTGTGCTTTTTTGGAGGGCAGCATTCCTTCTGCTTTTCTGCCTTTGCGGACTTGAGCCTATCCATGATGGAGGACTTTTCGCCCCTTTCGGGGGCTTTGACCTCTGCGGTCTTGTCCTCCTTCGGACCGTTGTTGATGATCCCATCAATCATGCCGTAGTCATCCTCCATCGACATCTCCGCCGCCTTGAGGTAGTTTTCCTTCTCAAGAGCTGCCATCCAGCTTTCCTTGCTGATGCCGAGCATTCCGCCCTTTGCCACATGATCGGCAATCTCTTTGGCATCTACGCACAAGCCCTCGGTGTTATCGGAATAGAGGCGGTAAACCTCGCAGCCCTTCTCCAAAGCCTTCTCAGCCGCTTCCTGACCGGCGGGAAGAACGCCAGCCCATGCGTAGCCGTAGTCCTTCATATCCTGAACGGAGAGCGCGGGATCGGGCATTTCCGGCACTTCCTTGACCTCAAGGTCGAGAAGGCGGAGCGTGTCATCGTCAAAGCCGTTGTAGACATCATCAAGGACGAGCTTGCCGCGCTCATCGACGATGATGCAAGCCGCCTCATCGCCGTAGGCGTCATGCTCCATCAGGTAAAAGCTGTGACCGCCGACCTCGTGCTGGTCAATGGTGTGCCACGTCCCGATGTGACCGGCAACCGTCAGACCGGAGGTATCGGCGTTCATCTCAAAGTCCTTCTGCTCGGTAGCTTCCTGCTTCTGCTGTTCCTTCGAGATCATGGGGATCGCAACAATCTTATCGCCCAACTTAACAAACTGCTCCGGCACTTTGAAGTGGTCAGAGAACTTCTGCATCTGCTCTACGGTCAGAGAGCCGAAGCTGTCATCCGTCAAGCCTACTACCAAGAATGTTCCGGCAACAACGTCGTAGATGTCACCGTCCTCATCACGCAGAGCGCGGTTCAGGGGCAGACCTTCCAGCTTGCCTTCCTCATTACAGACTAAGGCAACCGGGTCTTCGTAGGGGTAAATCGCCTCGATGCAGCCGCCGACCTCATGCTGCAAGGACTCCAGACCGGAGTCAATCTCCTTCACATAAGGCTCCTTTCCCGGCTCAACGACGAGAACTGCAATAGTGCTGTCACGCTCGGCGGCTTCCCCTGAGCCGGTAATCCGGTATTCATCGGGAATATCATCAAGCTCCCCGTTAAACTGCCTGTCCCAGCGTTCGCTTGCGACACGGACATAGCCCTCATCGGTGAATCGCCCCTGCTCATCCATCGCAATGTCGCGCCCATAGCGTTCATAGTCGATGTAATTTGCCAGAGGACCGAGATCCTTTTCAGAGTAGATACCGGCTTCGTGTGCGTAATAATAGCCGAGATCGGATTCGTCGTTGATACCGGGCATGATGTCGTAGCAGTCCAGATTGAACGTCAGGTTGATGAGATCGTCGATGTCGCTGACCTCATCGCACCCGGCTTCCATAATGGCAACGAGCTTTTCCTGATCGCTCAGGGAAAGCTCGTCAATCAAAGCGGCAAGGTAGTTGAGCTTATCAAGGCTCTCGTACTCGCCAAGCATCTTCTGAACGCCGGAGATCGGGCATTCGTAGTCGGTGATAAACCACTCTTCATAGGGCTGACCGAACTCATCCTGCTTGCCGATCCCGATGCGCTCAAAGACCTTCTGCATCTCTTCTTCGGTGGTGGGGAGCTTCACCCACTCACCAACCAGCATACCCTCGTTGTACTTGCCAAGGTTCGTGACGAAGGCTTCAAAATTACCGTCCAATACTGGCATAGGCATCCTCCTTTCAGTCATCCACCATGCCGTCCGGCATGATATACAGTTCCTCAAACTCCGCGTCGGTCATGGCTTCGAGCTTCCGGACGGTCTTATACATCAGCTCCGCAATCTCACCGTCCATGTCGTTCAGGGTGACGCCCTTCATATCGTCGATCAGCC
>ERZ779743.564-NODE-564-length-11729-cov-3.81677_pt1 | contig 11729 bp, 13 predicted proteins | sample MGYA00511257_ERZ779743 | MGnify/ENA primary metagenome ERZ779743 (study PRJEB29588, sample SAMEA2159429) | human gut metagenome | biome: human gut; feature: human-associated habitat; material: faeces | place: Denmark | collected 2008/2010 ...
ATAGGTGAACTAAGTGGTCAATACTATTTTGGCCAGAAGGGTCAATCATATTGTAGCCAAAGGGGACAGTCCTGCTTGGCCAAAAGGGTCAAAGTCGCGTGGCTTTTCCACAAAGTCGGGCATCTGCGACAAGGCATAGTATGCGCTGATAGAGTTCTGTAACTCTGTATTGAGCCGTTCTCTATTCGGACTGTCATAGTCCCTGTACGCCGTAGCCAGTATCGCTTTCTGCGCCTTTGCAGGCAATGCGCCGAACATTTCCTCCAAATGGGTGTTTCCATTTTGGAAAATACTCTGATACATTATGCCTTTAAGGTCATTCTTGGCCTCGCCGGTAAGATTGCCTTTGCTGTCGAACGCGCTACGGTACTGCGTCGGGGTGATGTAATTCTTTGCTTGCATCCATTTCAACACGTCCATGCCGTTGCGGTCTACCAATTCGGAGAAAGTCATCTCCTCATCAGGAGAGGCAAGCAATCGCCCGGCAAAGCTTCTCATGTCATCGCCCATTTTCTGCACGATGTTTTTCGGCTTGATACGTTCCGTGCCGCCACTCTCCGTGTCGCTCGCCACGAATTGCCCCAATGTGATGGCGTCCTCGTCGGGTACGTCGAGCATATTCACCAGTACAGGTTGCTGCATGGCTTCCACATCTTCGGGTGCCAGCCCGAAGTCTGCGGCGTGGTCTGCAAGGTATTGCTTGTAGATAGCGGATTGCTCCGGCTCTCCTGCCCACATCTCGCGCAGTGCCGCACTTCGGTTGTTGCCCTGTATCACCTCGCCGCGTGTGTTTACCGTCGGTGCGCCAGTATAAGCGGTTACCGACGACGTGATTTCTTCCGGGCGGATGTTGGCGGCAATCCTACGTGCTGACATCACGCTTGCATCATCGTTGCGCTCCTTTGGCTGTGCTTCGTCGATGAAGTGAAGCGGATTGCGCAGTCCATTCAGGTGGCTCGGTTGCAACTGGTTCGCTTCTATCAGGGCCACGTGCCCTGTCGGGATGTTCTTGTCGTCAAACTTCACCTGCACCTCCCTGCCTTGTCGCGCCGGTATGGATTGCTGGCGGTCAACTTTCTCACCGTTCACCCGTCGGTATCCTCTTGCACGCGCATCCTGCGGCGTGTCATCAACAAAGTCAGGCACACCGTTCAACGCTTCCCTGCGTATTCTCTCGGCTTCCTCACGCTCGTCACGTTCTCTTTCTTCCTGTTCACGGCGAAGCCTTGCAGCTTCTTCTGCTTTCCGCGACTGTTCGGCAAGGGCTGCTTGTTTCCTGCGTTGCGAAGTCTGTGCTATCTTTTGCCATTGATTAAGGTCTGCCTTAGCTTGCTCGACAATTCTCTTTTGTTCAAGCCGTGCCGCAATCTTCTCTGCCGGAGTAGTTCCGCTTTTAGGCTTCTGCTTCTCCAACTTCTTCAAGGCTGCTTCTTTGTCAGCGACCATATCGTTCGCAACCTCTTGTGCTGTAACTTCATCGCCATTGGTTTGCTCAAGCAAGGCATCCCAAGCCGTATCGGGGTCTGCCTGTTCGTAAACCGGCTGTCCCTGTTCGTCTTTTGGGATGCGTTCCATTGCGCTTTGCCCGGGCTGTTCTGTCTGTACCGGCTGCTGTTGTGCCCGGGCTGCTCGCTACTCGGCTGCTGAACCTGTGGCATGGTAACAAAGGGCAAGTATTTCTCCCTTTTCTCGGCTGCTTCTGTCGCTATATCCTCATCAGTTGCCGAACCGTTGAGCCATGAGTTTTCACCAGTGGAATAACCGAGGGCAATCAGATAATCTTTGTCTGTCAGCTTGCCGTTGATGTAGTCTGCGGTAGCTTGCGCAGGTGCGGCCAATTCTTCCGCTACTCTTTCAGGGTGTTCCCTGTAAAAGCTTTCGTTATAGGCACTGTCGGCCTTCAAAAGGTCGTCCACGGTTGCATTATTTATTGCATCTTGGTTGACGGTGGCGATATTCTCCTGATGAGAATTTTCTGCGGAATTTCCGTCGTTTTCCGTGAGATTTCCGCGATTTTGCAGAGAATTTTCAGCGGAACTGGCATTCAAACGGTTCAATTCTTCAGCGGTGAAAAGGTTTACTTTCCGTCCGTTTATCGGGTTTTCGGTGTAAACCTCGTACTGTCCGTCCTCGTTCACGTCTGCTGTAATTCTTCCGCGGACTTCGTTGCCGTTCTCGTCCAACAGGGTGATTTCATCGTTCAGGCTGTATGCCGGCTGTTATTGCGCCTGTGGCTGCCGCATGGCTTCGCGCTGCTGCTCAACCTGTGCCACCCGTGCACGGTTCGTAGCGTCCACCATTGCCTGAATATCCTCCTTGCGCATGGGTACAACGGTCTGCCCACCGTCGGAGCTTACATTAACCGTCCCGTCGCCGTTGTCCACAAGGCCGTCTTTATTAGGGACTACTTGTATCTGTGCCGCCTGTCCGCTTTCGTCCGTCACGGTATAGGTGTCGCCGGGATAGAACGGAACAACACCGTCAATGCGGTTGGCTTCCTGCTGTCCATACTGCTGCCGTATCGCTTCCGCCGCAGTTTGTTTCTCCGTTTCAGGGTCAACAGGCTGTTCAATGTTGAATATGGCATTAGGCGATACCATTTCCATTTCATTTGTGTCCTCGTGGAGGATGAGTATGCTGTTCCCTGACTTTTCGCGGTCAACGCCCGTACCGTCCGGCAACATGACAAGATTTCCACTGAGAATATATGCGCGGCGGTCGTTACCGTCCGTATCCTGCACTTTCAGAGTTGCGCCCTGTATCATCCCTGTTTCATGATTTGTGCGCTCATTCACCATTTTGTTGCTCTGTTCGATACGGCCGTCTATGTCGTCACGCACGCGCTGTATCATCCCATCGAATTTTGCCTTTGCGTTGATGTAGTCCAGTACAGGCTGGATTTCATCATTCCTTTCAAGCCGCTGCAATTCACCGATGAAGTTTACAGGGTCTCCGATGGTCTCATCAACCTGTCCGGCATCAACACCGAACATGGCGGCCATCTGATTCTGACGGAGTTCATACAGGTTTTTGGTGTCCTGCAGCCCTGTCGTCTCATCTTCGGAATAACCCTCGTCATACGATTGAGCCACATCCACATTGAGGGGATTCAAGGACTGTTCCTCGTTCTCTTCCACAGAACCGCCACCGAGTTTGTCAAACGAATATTGCAGGGCTTTGGTTGAAAGCTGCGCGGTTCCAGATGTGTATGCACCGGCCATCGCTCCGCCGATGAATGATTCCACATACTCTTTGGCCTTTGCCTTTGAGAAGTCTGTCAAATCCGCATCAGGATTTTCTTTCTTCATTTCTTTCCACTGCGCACGTAACCCGTAATCCTCATTCCCGTCAACAATGTCAAGCGTCTCTCCGAGAATGTCATTACCTGCATTTCCTATAATCTCTTCTGCGCTTTCTCCCAAAGCATCCTTACCGATACCTTTCAAACGTCCGTATATGCGTTTTGCAAGAGTCTCGGTAGCCTTGCCTGTAATATCGTTCGTTATCTTTTCTGACGCATTCTTTGATGCGCCGCGCAATATTTTTCCTCCGCCGACATATTTGAATATTGGATCTGAATATTTTTCCACGGCCTGCTCTATTGCAGCCGAGCCGACGGCTTGCGCTGCACGTTTCCACGCCGGTATGTCAGGATTAGCAAGAGTGTTTTCCATGTAATTGCTTCCGGCCATTGATATGGCGTTGAGCGTCATGGTGTATGGATTGAACGCAGACAGAGTCATCGGCAGCGACTCGCCTGCAGTTGCTATGCCTTTCTGCAGGAATCCTCCTATTTCACCGTCCCAGAGCATGTCAAGGAATCCTTTACGCCCGCTGTGCGGCTGTGCTTCCTCGCTCATCCTGTCGGCTGTTCCATGCAAATAGGATGATGCTGTTGTCAACGGGTCGTTCTTGTCCGACAGAGCTTCTTCATAACTCCGTGTCCTTGTATATCCTGCCGGACTTGACGGGTCTTCAACAATCATCCCGCTTGTAAGCGATTGCATGGTGTCAAGCAAACCGGCTCCAACACGCATAAAACCCGCACCGAGACTTTTCTTCACGGTCTCCCACAGAGTCGGGTCGTGCTGCATTTTTGCTTCCTCTTCACGCTTGCGTTGTTCTTCTTCACGCTTTTCCTTGTCAATCCGGTTCTGTTCTCGGTCAGCTTCAAGGCGGTTTATGTATTCGTTGCCGGTTTCAGTAATGTATACCGGCTTGAACTTTCCGCTTTCATTGTCATATCTTTTACCGGTTTCCACCACATTCGGATTCTCACCAAACTGCATGGGATTTGTGTCCGTACCGACATTGTTTCTGTTTATACGCAACGGATTCCTTGCCAGCTCTTGTGAATATCTAATCTTATTGGATGCCTGCCGTGTGCTTGTTTTCACGTCATGGCGTAAGCCTGCCGCCCAATCAGCCATGTCCTCCCGCTCCGTATCGGTCATTTTGTCTGACCGGTCATATTCATCTATAACCTGCTGCGCGGCCTCACCTGCTGTTTGTTTGCTTTCAGATTGACCATATCCAAGTGAGCGGTCGAAATCCTGCTCACTACCCAAATCATAACTTCCGGAAATAGCCTTGTATAAGTTACGTCTTTTGTTTGCATCTTTAAGAGAGTTCCTGAAGTCCTGCTCACTGCCTAAGTCATAATCGCCTTTCAGTGCGTCATACAAGTTCTTTATGTTGTCCTGTGCCATATTGTTTTCTTTAATTCTTAACTCCCAAATCCTGCTATTTTCTTTTTCCCTGAATTGCCGCTGCCAAAGCCGTTAATCTGCTTCTTGCCATTGGAACTCTGGTTCCTCAGCCAGCCTTGACGCTGTTCCCATACCATTTGGATAAAGTCATCGTCATCGTCCATGTACTGGTTCGTAAATATCGGGTTATCGTGGTCATCTGTACCAGTCTTTACTTTCCGATACCTGTTGTTCCCATCCCTGTACTGTTTCTTTTGCTCGTCCGTAAGGCTCATCCAGTAGTCGTAGGCATCCTGCAAGTCCTTGCTCTTGCTTCCGCCTGAACCGCCACGGTCATAATAACGAGCGCGAGAGTTCGATGCACCGGCGGACGCATTGGAAGCTTCTGCGGCTGCCTTGTTGCGTTTAATAATGCTTTCTTCGAGCTGCGGCGCATACCTTGCCTCCACCTCGGCTTTCTTCGCTTCGTATTCAGCCTTTGTAATCTGATTGTTCCTGAGCTGTTTGTTCAGGTCGTGCATTTCAGCATCACGCTTTTCCTTAGCTTCGGCACGTGCGTCCGCCGCAGCGTCGCGTTGCTGCTTTATCTTGTCAATGCCGAGCTGACGTTCCCACTCACGCTCACTCCTGTTATAGGCATCATCGGCTTGTCGGGCACGCATCAGTCCGTTGATGTACGCCGTCATGTTGGCGTTGCGGTCTGCTGCGAGTTTGTCCCAGCGGTCTTTTACCCTTTGTGAAGCCGTGTTGCGCCCTGAATACATATTCGGGGCGTACTGCGTGGTAAAATACAGGTTGGATAGGGCGGATATTCCGTCGCCAATGGCTGCGAATATCTGCTCCCTCCGTTGTTTCTTCCGTTCTTTCTCCAGCTCTTCCTGTGTGGGTGGCTTGTATGGATAGAGCTGCCTGAACATTTCTTCATAGCTCAATCTCTTGGGTTGCTGCGGCTGCTTTGGAATCGCCCCATCCGGCACGTGCAATTCTTCTTTCGGTATCAATGCAGATATTGAAGCCGCCTTGATTCCGTCTCGCTTTGTGGATTTGTCCTGCGCTGTGGTGTCTGTTTGGGGCTTCTGCGTAGTAGCGTTATTTTGGGCTTGCCCTCCCTGCTGTGGCGTTGCCGCCGCCCCTTGCATGCCGGGAGCGAAACCTGGCGGCGTGTGCGGCGAGACAGGCTTGTTGCCGCCGCCCAATATGTTCTCAAGTGTCGTTGCCATAAGAATCAGGTTTTATAGTGGTATTTCCTTTCCTCCGATTTTGACTGTGCCGAAATCCATCGAGCCGGCAGCACTGCCCAATGCGCCTGTTGCCCCTGCAATGGCCTGTGCCTTGCCCGATTCGAGGTTCTGCAACTGGTTTTGCAGGTCTGCGTCCCTTTGCAGGTACTGTTGTTCGATTTGGTCTTTCCGCTGCTCTCCGTTCACGGCAATCTGCGCCGTAGCGTCCGCCAATGCCTGATTGTTCGCGGCTTTGGCTGCTGCCGTGCTTTCCTCCGTACCGCCCCTGACAGCCTGCGTGCCCGCTGCCTGACGGTTGCGGTTCTTGATGCTCTCCTCGGTCATGGTCAGTATGCGCTGCGCGTCAGCCCGCTGTGTCGCATCCTCGTTGTAACGGCGGTCATACCAGTCTTGGTTTTTCTGTATCTGTTGCTGTACGTTCTGTTTCGCTTTCTTCATCGCCTTTGAGGCGGAAATGCCGCCGAAGATACTGCCGACGGCTCCTAATGCACTGCCTATTAGTCCCATATCTGTTAAAACTTATCTTTATGCGGCGAAGTTAAACCGTTATCTTTGCACTTGCAGTTTAACTTTTTACGCACGTAATATGAGAGGTAAGAAAACAGGAGGAAGAACAAAGGGTACGCCCAACAAGGCGACAAAGACGATACGCGAGAAGCTGTCTGAGGTGACAAGCGACTACTACAACAGTGACAGGTTCTTTCAGGATTTGGCACAACTCGAACCGAAAGATAGGGTAATGGTGATAGAGCGTCTCACCAACTACGTTGCGCCCAAGATGCAATCCACCACCATTGACGCAAAGGTGGAAAACCGAAAGACAATCGAAGACAAACTCGTCGAGCTTTCCTCGGACAAATAGCGTCTACTTATCTCTACTTTAGATTAAAATTCCGGGCTTTTTTGGCGGTATCTGTTCATTCGGACATCGCCTTTATTTTTGCCCCCAAAAGCGTTATTTCTTCCCCATTTATGCCTATTTCTTCCGAAGAAAAGGGCGTTTCTTCCGAAGTTATTGCTATTTCTTCCGAAGGAATGCGTATTTCTTCCGAAGAAATAGCCTTTTCTTCCGAAGAAACGAAAAAACAGGGTAAAAATGGGGTGTTTTTGGCCTAAAAACGGGTCAAAATTCCTTCGGATTTCTTCCGAAGAAAAGGGCATTTCTTCCGAAGTTATTGCTATTTCTTCCGAAGGAATCCGCATTCCTTCCGAAGAAATGGGCTTTTCTTCGGAATTTATCCCACAAATAAAAGAAAAGAAATATATAAGTATATATATTTCATTATACGTAGACGTAGTCGTAGAGCGCACGCGCGTGTGCGTGTGTAACGTGTGCGCGCATACGCGCGTAAGCGTGTACGCACAGGCACACAGGCACGACGGCATAAAATAAAAGCTGCAAAAAAGAAAACCTGCAAAGAAAGTTTCCTTGCAGGTCGTAAAAAGATAAACCGGGGTTCGCCGTCGGTCGGACTATCTTTGTGGGCAAAAAGACATCCGCATGAAAAAATCAGTTGTGAACATAACGGAACTCTTGCGTTCCGGCATCGGCGGCCTCACGTTAAAGTCCGACGCCTTCCGTTTCTCCGAACTGTCAATGTTCGCACAGCTCGCCGTGTCATCAGAAACGCCGCTCACTCTCGTAGTAGGAGACAACATCACTTTTGCCGAAGTCATGGCGTTGTCTAAAACGGCACATGGCTTTCTTCACGTCGAACTGAAATAACATCACAATGGAACATAACAGCGAACCACACATACCGGCTGAATATGAAAATCTATATTACCTGAGCGGTTTAGACCTGAAGCCTAAGCGTCTTGGAGATTATCTATTCAGTTTAAGCCTTGAACGATGTCAGGAACTCTATGCTCAGGGCTGGCTGTTCCATACACGTGAGGATGCCCTGCGTGTTCGGGAAGTTATGAGGCGCGCCTACATCAATGAAGTGATGGCCCTCAAAGGTGCAGACAACATACTTTTTAACCGCCGTTGCTTAAATAATTGCTGACTTCCATATTTTTCAGTATCAAATATGACAAAGATTTTAATTCCAAATTTTGGTTCCATTGATGCCGATACACTGTCAGAACTACTTGCCAACATCATTAAAGCTGTTGATGACGTTGAAACTGCTCGCAACTTGTTTCAAAGCATAGCGTCAAACCGGAAGCCCCTTTCACAGATGGATTCAAGAAACGCCATTGCCTTGCATGATGCTTTGAACGTGGCGGGAGCGGCGCAAGATGACGCTTGTCGCCACCTTGCAGACCGCTGTACACAGTTGCGCGACTTGCTTAGGAAAAAGTAGCCTGTGCATCATAAGTCAATGTACCGGAGCATCGCAATGTTCCAAACTTAGCAGACTCTCTACCATCGCATCCCATAAACCCTTGTGCGTGTCCATCCTTAGCGTTCAATGCGTGCATGATGATTGGATAAAGCCGAAAACCGTCAGATGTGCAAGATTTATTTGCGCAGGGTATGGAAATTTCTATATCGTCATCAGGATAAAGTGTTATCGTCAGCTCTTCATGGTTAGCATAAAATCCATAAGCGGTGTTGTCTAAATGAATGACCAACTTAACTATCTTCCTGTAATGACAAAAACAATCTTTTAGTTTCATATCTCGTTGTTTTGATTAAAACCCTTTGCCTTTCATTCGCTGGTACACCATCGTCTGGCCCTTATCCATGTTCTCAACCTTGAACATCACCATTGAGCGTGGCGGTATGTCGTCAGGAAGTTGTGACGCCAGCTTGGCGATAACCTCGTCCACATTGTTGTAGCCGGTATCGGTAAGCTCTGCCAGCTTCTTTCCCTGAAAGTAAGCCTCACCGTGAACCTGATAGCGGAACGACAGGCGGAAATGCGGCTCTTCCTCCTGACGCTCACGTACTGACGGCTTGTCAGTGAAGAAAATAAAGTCAACTACTTTCTCGTTCAGCACCCACGCCGGAGTGAAGTCTATCTTGATATAGCCGCGTGTTACCTTGTGTCCGCTGCTGTGGTTCATGGCAAAGGCAACCTCGCTGATGGACGCCCCGCAATCGTTCTGCGCCACCGTGCCCCATGTGTGCCGGAACGTGTACGCCGAATAGTCCTCGTCCTTTGTCATGCCCATTGCCCGGCATATCTGCCTTATGCCGCCGTTAACGTTGGCGCAGAAGCTGTCATTCGTCGTGTGCCTTTGGCTGAACACAAACAGGTGGTCATCGGCTGCGTCCTTGTTGGCGTACTTCTCGAACAGCGGCAACAGGATAGGCGGCACGCGCATCTCCATGTACGCACCGTCCGCCCGGAACTTCTTTGTCTTGGCACGCTGGTAGTGGATAATTCCTCCGTGGTAGTCTTCCTTGCGCAGGTTGAACAGGTCAACCGTGTTGATGCCGGCAAGGCAAAGCACCATCATCGCCACGTCGCGCCCAAGCTCCATGAGCGGATATTTCATCTTGCTCTCCGGCAAGGGGAACGAGAAGAACTCCCTGCAAGCCTCCGGCGTGATGGCCAGCTTCTCCGTGCGGTCCGCTTTCGGTATCTTCACTTTCACCCACGGATTGGTCTTGATGCGGATAATGCCGTTGTCGTAGTCGTTCATCTCCACCTGAGCCGCCTTGAACACCTGCCTCATGCAGATTGGGTACATCTCCTTTGCCCGGTGCGTCTGTGCAAGCGACTCAATCCATCGGTTCACGAAGTTCGATGTCAGGTGCGAGAACATCACTTTCGTGGTGCCGGCGAAACGCTCCATGTGGTGCAATGCCAGCTCGTAGTTCCTCGCGTTGCGCTGCTCGCCCTTGTCTATCATGCGGTCGATGTGCTTACGGGCATAGTCGGAGAAACAGATGTCGTTATATCCGCTTTTCAGGTAGTCTGTGATGTCTTTTACAGTCCAGAGTTCCGTATCAACCCTATTGAGGACTTCCATGTATTCCACTATGCGGTTTGTGCAAAACTGCATCACATACGGGTCTTCAATCTCGCCCGACTTGCTAAGTCCTTTGTCGTTTACCATTTTGTCAGTGGGGATATAAGCCACCTTTTTGTGGTGTATCACCCTGATGTAGACGGGATAAAAGCCGTCTTTCCTCTTTGCTTTCACACAAGCCTTAAATGTAGCCATGTTCCAATAGTTTTATGATGTTGTTATACTGTAAGTTCGTTTTTATCTGTAACTTCCTGTAATGACGTTTATTAGACTTGGTAAACCGTAGGTAAACCGCCACCTGATTTCAGGTAAATATTTGGTAAACTTTTCTGCATATTCTGCACGAAAACCATGTAAAACCGTGTAGAAACAAATAGGCGGTAAACCCCTATCGTATAAGAGCTTACCGCCTAATATACTGTTATTTAGCTACTTAGAGCGTATCTTCTACCGCAGCCTGCGCCGCAGTTCGTACCCTCTTATTTTGAGGGCTTATCGGAATATTGGTAAGCCTTACACTATGGCATGGCAAATTCCTCTGCTTTTATATTTTTTTTGTTCGTCTAATTTTATATTTTCGCTACTCTTGTCGTCATCGTTAAATACCAAAATAAGCCATTTCTTTGCCCCTCTGACGGATTTTCTATACTCCGATGAGGGTTTTATTGTTTTGAAGAAATAACGCCCTCCAAACGCTTTATTTCGCGCTTTGCCTCAACAAGCAGGTCGTAGAGTTCCACCGACCGCTCCGTGGCGAAGTATTCTGCCCAATCCCGAAACGTGTAGCACAAATCCGTTATGCCATCATCATAGCCCATGCTGTCCCACCAGTCGGATAATTCCGCAAAGACTTCGGGAGGGTTCGTGCCGAGTGCGTCCACAACTTCGGTTGGATATTGTTCGATGAGCATCATCTTCCAATTCTCCAAATCCGTATCTGGGTTCTCATGGAGAATGTTCCATGCCGCCTCTTTCAGCTCAGCATAGAATTCATCTTCCGTGCAGCCTCCATTCCAAAACTTAAAATCGTTCATTGCTCCGCTGTTTGTAATTTTGTCCGCATGAAGAAAATACTCAAACACATACGCATTTGGTATTATCGCAGATTGTACACACGACTGGTCTTTGCTTATCTGAAGCACGAAAGTACCAGCTGTGGTGCATACAATTATGCAGAAGATGCATTCAAGGCAATCACTGGTCGTTGGTATTCTGAAATTCGCGACGAGTGATGCCCTTATGTCTTGCTCCGTCTTTTATCAGAACTTCCTCTTCGAGTGAAGATGCGTGAGGAAGCAGCACTGGTATGGTAAACTTCATCCTTGACACATTCTGAAATTTTTCAGCCGTTTCCTCCTTACCATTTCCACCAATGCTGAAAATGCCAGCAACGGTTATTCCTCCTTTGATGCCATTGGCTGCCCCCTCTGTTGTTTCAGTGGTAACAGCCACATCAAAATCAATGTTTGATATATCGGCATATCCATGGGGCGTTTTAACGTGTGTGACTTTATTTCCAGCCTCTGTAATAGGGGCTATAGTAGCAAAGTATTGAACACTCTCTTGGGTTTCCTTTACGGCTGTAACGATGTCCGTTAGTGCCGTCTTGATAAATTCTTTCAGTTCCATAGCCTCAATCTTTTTTGCTTAGTATTTCCTTTGCCGTTTCTGCAATTGACTCGCCAACTGTTTCTGGAATGATATTACTTCTTGACGATGGAATATTGCTATCGTTTATAACCTTGTCATTTTTATCATAATCAACTACTTGCAAAATTCGGAAAGAAGTAAAATTATCCTCAAATCCGCAACTACGCGCCTAATATGATACAGAAGCGAAAAGAATCTGCAT
>ERZ779743.569-NODE-569-length-11617-cov-3.16874_pt1 | contig 11617 bp, 7 predicted proteins | sample MGYA00511257_ERZ779743 | MGnify/ENA primary metagenome ERZ779743 (study PRJEB29588, sample SAMEA2159429) | human gut metagenome | biome: human gut; feature: human-associated habitat; material: faeces | place: Denmark | collected 2008/2010 ...
GGCCGTCATGAGCTTCGGGCGAATGCGAAGGGCGATGGCATAGTCTACAGCCTCGTCGGGAGTGCCGCCGCGCCTGAGGTTCATTTTGTATTGCCACACGGTGAAAATGGAGTTTTCTGCCAAGATGCCCACTATCATTATGATGCCCGTATAGCTGCTCACATTGAGAGGAGTGCCTGTTAACCACAGCGCCAAGAGGCAACCGCAAATGCCTGCCAGCGATATGGCGAGCACCACAATAGACAGCCACCATTCACGAAGCAAGAACATAAGCACCGTAAGAACGATCAATGTAGCAAGGCAGAGTATAGTGGCCAGTTCCTTGAACGACTGCTGCTGCTCGGCGTAAGCACCGCCAAACGACAGGCTGTAGCCCGACGGCAGGGTCAATTGGTGGCCTAAGGCCTGGCGCAGAGCGTCGACAGCGCTCCCCAAGTCACGGTTTTCGAGCCTGGCAGTCAGCGTGATGTTACTCTTCAAGTCTTCGCGCCGTTGCTCTATCTCGCCCGGATTAACCATGACATCACAAAAGAACGACAACGGACGTGTGGTGCCGTCGGGCAGGAAGATGGGCTGTCTCTGCAACAGTTCCGGCGAGTTGTCGGCAAAGTCGGTGAACCGAAAGAGTATGCGCCGCATCTGTTCGCCATCCTGTATCGACCCGATCTGCAATCCTCCGGTCATAGCGGCCTGTGCCGGGTTGGGCTCTATCACGCCGGCACTCTGGCTGAGCGGTATCCCGCCCGTATAGGCAGTCAGCTGCTCTTGGAAGTCTTCAAGGGAAATGCCGAACTGCGATAGCCGGTCTTCATGGGGAATAAACACCAGCGAAGCCCCTGCCGGCACCAGCCCGTTGTCTATGTCTACAATGCCCGGAACAGTCTGCATGACCTTCTCCACATCCGCTGCCAGTTTCTGGAGAATGGCATAATCATCACCGAACAGCTTTATCTCGATGGGCTTTGGCGTGCTCATCAGGTCGCCAAGCAAATCGGCTATGCGCTGGCCGAAGTCGATGGTCATGAGAGGAACAGCTTGCGAGATGCTGCGCCGGAGGTCGCTTATCACTTCGGGTGTCGACTTTTTGCGGTCTTTCTTCAGCTGTATGAGATAGTCGCCAAAGTTGGTTGGCCTTGTCTTGAACGACATTCCCAAAGCCATACGCCGTGAATATGTCTCTACATCCGGATGCTTCATAATGATGTTCTCCATCTGACGGCACAGGCGGTCGGTCTCTTCTATGTCGGTGCCTGCCGGCGAATGGTAGTCGAGCACTATCGTTCCCTCATCCAGGTCGGGCAGGAACCCTGATGCCAAGTGGCCTGAAGCGTACCACCCTCCGAGGCATAATAGCAGCATGAAGACGGCGGCGAAGACCGGCTTACGGTACAGTTTGGTCAGAAAATGCACCTTGCTTATTGAGTCGGCTTCCATATCCCGGGCTGTCATGCCTACCGACCCCGGCTTGCCTTTATATCCCATCACAAGGTGAAGTACAGGCAGCAGCAGCCATGTCACGAGGAAAGAGGCTGCCATGGTGAGCATCATCGTGTCAGACAATTCCCTGAAAAAGCTGCCCGCAAGCCCGCTCATGAGCCTGAACGGGAAATGTATGACGATGGTGGCCAGCGACGATGCGACCATGGCCGGGAACAAATCGTGTACTGCCCTGCTCACCGCCGTAAAACGGTCGATGCCCGGCCGCTCTTCGTGCTCGCGGTAAATCTGCTCTATTATTACTATAGCGTCATCGATGATGAGCCCCACCGATGCGGCCATGGCACCCAAAGACATGACGTTGATTGTAATCCCGGCCAAGTGGCACAGCAGGATGCTGAAAGCAACCGTGACGGGAATGGTAAGCATGACAACCATGCTCGACCTCCACGAACGGAGAAACAACACCATGACGGCGAGGGCAAGGAAGAGCCCTTCGTAAATAGTGCGCAGCACGCTGTGTATGCTGCTGCCCACAAAAGCGCTCTGGTTGTAGTATGGTTTCAGTTCGTAGCCTTCGGGAAGTTGCGAGCGTATCTCATCAGCCTTGGCCTCAACATCCTTTGCAAACGTGAGAAGGTTGACGCCGGGCTGCTTAACCAGGTCGACCAGCACGGCGTCGTTGCCGTCGGCATTTATCTTCAAGAACTCCTGCTGCTCCTGTATCTCAACATCGGCAATGTCGCGCAAGCGCACAATGCGCCTGCCGTCATTGCGTATGATAGTGTTTTTCAAATCGTCCAAGTCGTTGATACGTGTGTCTGTCAACGACAAGTACAGGCGGCCGTAGTCGGCCACATTGCCATTGCCAAGCACGAAGTTTGTCTTTGAAAATGCCGACTTGACTTGCGCCGGAGTTATGCCCAGCATAGACATCCTGGCGGCATCGGGCTTGACTACAAACTCTTTTGCCTTGCCGCCTCGCACAACTACATTGCTAATGCCGTCGACCTGGCTGAACATCGGCCTCACTACAAGGTTGCCGACATCGCGCAGCGCAATGCGGCTGTGGGTGTTGCTCTCGAGCGTAAACCCGTATACGGGAAAGAGCGACTGGTTCATCGCTTCTGTCGATATGACCTCCCGGCTGGCAGGAAGCCTTTCACCTCGTTGATGCGGCTCTCGAGCTGGGTCTTGAGCGCATATATGTCAAGCCCCCATTTGAAATAAACATCGATGACACAGCTGCCACGCGACGTGCTGCTCTTCACTACCGTGGTGCCCTGCACTTTCTTCACGGCGCTCTCCAATGGCTTGGTTACCGTTATCAGCATCCTGTCGACAGGCTGCTGCCCGGCATCGGCTATGACGGGGATGCGCGGGAACAGCACCTCAGGAAACAGGCTCGTCTGCATCTGTGTGTAGCTGTATATGCCCGACAACAAGAGTAGCAGGCCTACAAAAAGTATCGGCTTGGCATAAAGGCGATGGTAATTCCTTCTTTTTATGGCGTCCATGTCTGTGCGTATTTACTGGATTACAACGACCTTGGCCTTGTCTGGCAGACCATAGCTTCCTTCGTTTATCACTTTTTCTTCGGTAGAAAGGGCCGGTGACAATATCTCGATGCTGTCTCGGGTGCTATTGCCTACCACTACCATGACCTTAGCGGCAATGCTGTCATCAGCCAGTCGCATTATCCAAAACTCGGTCATTGTCTCGTCGCTCTGAACGGCACTCTTTGGAAGAATGGCCACTGCCCTTGTCGCGCAACGCGACGTAAATATAGCCTTTGCGCTCATCCCCTCGGGCAGCAACGGTGCCTTTGCAACCGCAACGACCTTTTCCGACTGTGAGGCTACGTCCATAGTGGCCAAAGGAAACTTAACCATGGCGGTGAGACGTGTACCATCGGGTAGTTCGATCACACAATGGCTGCCTTCCTTCACATACTGTCTCTGTTCATAGGGAACGTTTATCTCAAAGACCATACTGCGCGCATCGACAACCGTACAAAGCACTTCGCCCTCGGCGACATAACTGCCTGACTGGGCATTGACGTCGAGAACGATGCCGTTGCACGCCGACTTCACATCAATATAATGGTTGCCATGGCCCAAGGCATGCTGCTCCTTGCTCTCCAGACGGTAAAGGATGTCGCCGGCTTTTACCTTCACTCCGGGCTTGACATGGGCCGAGACCACAAACGACGCCACCGGGGCAGAAACGGCCGACTTGCCCTGGTAGGCCGTAACAGCCGTCAACACTGTTTCCTGATTGATGTTTCCCAGACAGGGATATGTCACGTTCACTTGTGTAGCCGACTTGGAGGCAGACGCCCCCGCGCCGTTGTCTCTGCAAGAAACCAGGCAAACGGCCACACACAATAGAAGATAATCTGCTTTCATATAGACTCTGTCATTTAATGATTCCAATAATTATATGTCACTATTATCAATTTCCTGTTTGCCTGCAACAACAATCTGTCTCTTTCAGCCTGTATACGGTCATGAAGCAACTGCATGTAATCCAATACAGACACCTGCCCGGCCTCCATCTCTTTCGAGTAATCTGAGAGTATGCCGTCATACTCTCCAATCCGCTTTGCCATCGCATCCAGGCGCCGTTCGAACCTTCCCAGCTCCGCAAGGCTCTGCTTCAACCTCATATCGCGCTCGTTATCCGTATTCGCCTTGTATGTACTGATGGTATGCTGCCGAAATTCAGACTGGCGCTTTTTCCACTTCTTTTGACCACCATCGGCAATGGTCCATGACAACGTTAGCCCAGCGCTAAGGCCGAAATGCCTGTACCACTCGGAAAAGGCGCCTGCCTGCATACCGCCGTCAACAAACAAATCGAGCCGTGGCTTGTATTTCAGGTTGAAAGAACGCCATGACGCATCGACGTTAAGGCTGTCATGAACATACTGTTCGGTAAAAAGGCTTTCACCGTCTGTGGCCGGCAAGCATGGCCCAATGTCTATGTCTGGAAGCAAGATGTCGTTTGTGTCACTGATGCCGCATATAGTGTTCAGTTCCATCAAGTGTGCATGAAACGACTGCAGATATGAACAACGCAGCTCATCATTGGCGCTCTGCTCTATGGCGATGAGCCTCAAGTCCGACTGTTTGGCCATTCCGCAGTCTGCCAACTTCCTTACTGTTTCTGCCTTGCGCTCAAGCAGCATGTCGATAGAGTCGGCAAAGGTTGCCTGAGTCTGGTCGAGCAGACACAGCAAATACTGTTCAGTGACCATGCGCTCTAACTGATGCTCCTCCAAACGAATGTTGTAACGTGCCGTTTCCATGTTTATCTGTGATTGCTCGCGGGCCGCCTTGTATGGCGCCCGCCCCAGAAGCGGTTGCGTCAATGTGACTCCGGCATGCAAATGTCCGCTGCTTTCGCCAAGGTCATAGCCATAATAGTCTGCCGCATCTTGCGCGTTGAACTTGAACGACGTACGTCCTCCATCTTTTGAAATGATGGGGACAAACAGGTAATCACCATTCAGTTCCAACTGTGAATGCAGGTAAACTGCCTTAAGGCGCTCTTGTTCTGCCCGCTCTATCTCTATGCTATTGCGGTAATCGTTTATCAACGAACTGTTGCGCTTGGCCGTTTCGATATACCGATATAGAAGATGGGCACCATCTTGTCCGCTTGAATACAGACTGATAACCGACAAAGTGAAAAACAATAAGAATCGATTCATGCCTACTTTCGTTTTTGATGCAAAAGTAAAACGGGAGTTTGGCGAAACTTTGAAGAAATGAATTAAATGATGAGGCAATGCATTGATTGTTGTAGACGTGCCTTTCTGAAAATGAAAAATAGCAACAAGCCTATACGTGCAGGTATGCAACCACAAACCGGCAGCAACATCCGTTACTTTCCATATATGCCATATCGCCCTGCAAAACGGCCTGTTTGGCACTGCAATATGGCAGGTATTGCAAGCCCAAACGGCAGGTTTCATGGCTGGGTGAAGCGGTTATTGGCAACTCACTGCGCCACAGTGGGTTAGGCGTAAAGTTGCCGGCGCAATACCAACGCACATAACAAGCCAAAGGCTGTGAGTGCCTGCAGGTTGCCGCCAAGCCAATGAGGGGTAGCAGGATTTCGTTTCTGGGATATCACAGACTGTTGCGTGAAATAGTGACATAGCCAAAACGCAAAGCTCATGCCCGCCATACGCCATTGCCGATTGAACATAAGAAACTCATCATTGATGCATCAACAAACGCAGACATCAACGGGACAACCGATAAACATAGGGGGCTTAAGCGTACATGGAGTTATGGTGTTAGAGGACAATGGCATTATTCAAGGAATTGTTTAAGGAGTTAAGGAGTTAGGAAGTAAAGGAGTTAAGACAATGGTTTTGGAAACATGGGTGTCCTGAGGGCATGGGGAACGCGTTGCAGGAAGGCAGTCTATGCTATTGTCCACTAACTCCATATAACATCCCTTAACTCCATATAACTTCATAAATCCAGCAAGAAAAACTATTGTCTTAACTCCTTTACTTCCTAACTCCTTAACTCCTAAAAAGCCCCCTGGATTTATCCAGTGAGCCAACAAAACGACTCAATATCATAATAGAAACCTGTCTGCAGTGAAAAAACAAAAAAGGAAGCCTTTAGTCAGGCTTCCTTTTATCCCCCAAGCGGAAGGTGAGGGATTCAAACCCCCGATACCCGAAAAGGGTATACCGGATTTCGAGTCCAGCGCATTCGATCACTCTGCCAACCTTCCTCATTTTTGCGAGTGCAAAGATACAACTATTTCTTGAAACGACAAAATTATTCGAAGGATAATTTATCCAATTTTTCACGAAGCACCGCCGCCTCCGACTTGCGGATGGAAAATGTCATCTCGCAAGTGTTGTCGTATGTCTGGGAAATTATCTTTGGCGACATCTCTTTTACAATGCGCATGACCGAGTTCATCATCACATACGGGAAACTGAATTTTACCAGCTCTTCAACCTGCCTGGTAACTATGGTTGAATCTGCAATTGCGGCGGGGGGCGGCGGCCGTGCGGTATGCCACTATCAGTCCGCCGGTTCCCAGGTTCACCCCTCCGTAATACCTGATGACGACAACAAGAACGTCGGTCAGTTCATTGCTGTTAATCTGGCCCAGTATCGGCTTACCGCCTGTCCCGCTTGGCTCTCCGTCGTCATTGGCCCTGAACTGCAGCCGCTCTGCACCCAGCATATAGGCATAACAAACATGCCGGGCATCAAAATATTTTTTACGATATTGCTCTATGATGCCTTTGACCTCGTCAACGTCGGACACATGATGGGCGAAAGCGAGGAACTTACTCCGCTTTTCGGAGTAATATCCCTCGCCTATTTTCGCATCGTCGATTGTCAGATACTCATCTACCATCACGACAATTTATGTACAACCAGCCCCGAACGAAGCTTTGGCTCAAACCATGTAGCTTTCGGGGGCATTATTTTACCACTGTCGGCAATGTCCATTATCTGCTTCATTGACACAGGATACAACGCCAGAGCTATCCGCATCTCACCGCTATCTACACGGCGTTTCAGCTCATCGAGGCCACGCAGGCCACCTACAAAGTCGATACGCTTGTCGCTTCTCAAATCCTTTATGCCAAGGATTTTGTCGAGTATGAGACGACTTGATATGTCAACGTCGAGCACCCCTATCGGGTCGGCATCGTCGAACGTACCCGGCTTGGCCACAAGACTGAACCAGTGGCCGTCGAGGTAAAGCGAAAACTCATGCAACCGAGACGGACGGTAGGCGTCGGTGCCTTTGTCTTCAACTACGAAATCTACAGACAAAGCCTTGAGGAACTCATCTGCAGTAAGACCATTCAAGTCTTTTACCACGCGGTTATAGTCAAGAATGGTAAGCTGCGATGCCTGGAAGCACACCGCCATGAAGTAATTGTATTCCTCATCGCCCCTGTGGTTGGGATTCTGGCGAGCTTTCTCTGCACCGACCAATGCCGCAGCTGCCGACCTGTGATGACCGTCGGCAATATACAACGACGGCATCTTGGCAAACTCCGCCGTAATGGCTTGCATGTCGGCAGGGTCGCTAATTACCCAGAACTGATGGCGGAAGCCGTCGATGGGAGCAATGAAATCATACTCCGACTCTGTGGCAGCATATCTGTTTATCAGTTTGTCGAGCACCTCGTTGTCGGGGTATGCAAAGAACACGGGCTCCATGTTGGCGTTTGTCGCACGCACATGCTTCATCCGGTCTTCCTCTTTGTCACGCCGTGTAAGCTCATGTTTCTTTATCACACCGTTGAGGTAATCGTCTACATAAGCCCCGACCACAAGCCCGTATTGGGTCTTGCCGTTCATAGTCTGGGCATAGATGTAATAGTGCTCGTCCTTGTCCTGCACAAGCCATCCGTTGTGTTGGAATGCCTCGAAGTTCTCGGTGGCCTTGCTGTAAACACGAGGGTCGTATTCACTCGTGCCGGGTTCAAAATCGATTTCGGGCTTAATAATGTGGTAAAGGCTCATTGCGTTGTCGCCGGCCTCTGCCCTAGCCTCTTCTGAATTGAGCACATCATACGGACGCGACTCTACTTTCTCAACAAGTTCCTTGGGAGGGCGCAATCCCCTGAATGGTTTTATCGTTGCCATAAGCCTGCTATTTATTTACCTGGAAACGGGTGTCACCTGTCGCAAAGAATGCATTTATCTGGCGTGCAGCAGCGATGCCGGCATTGGTGTTTGCCTCGGCTGTCTGGGCACCCATCTTTTTCGGCGTGCTGAAATAGCGGCCCTCAAACTTTGCAAAGTCTGCATCTGCATCTGGCTTTATGTCTGTAATGTACTTCAAGTCGGGGCGCTCTTCCATAAGTTTCAGCAATCCGGCCTCGTCGATCACTTCCTTACGGGCTGTGTTGACCACAATGCCCCCCTTCCTCATCTTGCCTACAAGGTCATGGTTTATCCTGCCCTTTGTCTCAGCCGTAGCCGGGATATGGAGCGAAACGATGTCGCACAGCTCAAACAACGCCTCCTGGCTGTCAACAGCCTTCACGCCTGCGTCTTCAATTGCAGACTTGGGGCAATAGGCATCATAAGCATAAATGTCCATGCCGAAGCCCTTGGCTATGCGCGCCACGTTGCGCCCGACATTGCCAAACGCCAGTATTCCCAACTTCTTGCCAAGCAATTCGGTGCCCGACTTCCCGTTATAGAAATTGCGGACTGCATAGACCAACAGTCCAAAAACAAGCTCCGCAACAGCATTCGAGTTCTGTCCGGGAGTGTTCTCCACCACTATATTCTTTTGCTTGGCGTATGCAGTGTCAATTGAATCATAACCAGCACCGGCCCTGACCACAATCTTCAATTTCCCGGCGGCATCGATTACAGCCGGCGTAACCTTGTCGGAGCGCACAATCATAGCGTCGGCATCCTTGACAGCATCCAACAGCTGAGACACGTCAGCATACTTTTCCAACAACACACACTCGTTGCCTGCACTTTCAATTTCTTCCTTGATGCCTTTCACTGCCTCAGCTGCAAAAGGCTTCTCTGTTGCTACCAGTACCTTCATAGCATTTGTGTTTTGAAATTAAACTATAGTGGAGCCGCAACAGTCACATATCCCATGCCATGTCCTGCCGCGACTCCACATATTTTATATTGCCCGTATCGGGCCGGTGAGTCAATGGCTTGCCTCAAATTCCTTCATGCACTGCACAAGCGCATTGACGCCCTCTATGGTCTGTGCGTTGTAGCAGCTTGCACGGAATCCGCCCACACTGCGGTGGCCCTTGATGCCTACCATGCCCTTTGACATGGCATACTCCAAGAACGGCTTCTCGAGTTCGGCATACTCATCGTTCATAACGAAGCAGATGTTCATAAGCGAGCGGTCTTCCTCCTTAACCGTTCCGCGGAACAGCTTGTTCCTGTCTATCTCGCCATACAATATTTCTGCCCTCTCGTGTGCGAGCTTGTCCATAGCCTCGAGGCCTCCGTTGTTTTTCAACCAGCGCAGGGTTTCGAGAGCGCAATATATCGGCACCACGGGCGGAGTATTGAACATCGACCCCTTCTCAACGTGTGTACGGTAATCAAGCATTGTAGGTATCTGGCGCGGAGCGCGGCCCAACTTCTCGTCCTTAACGATGACAAGTGTCACGCCGGCCATTGCCAGGTTCTTCTGTGCGCCGGCGTAGATGCAGTCATACTTGCTTACATCCACCGGACGGCTAAATATATCTGAAGACATATCGGCTATCATCGGCACCGGAACATCGAGATCTGTGCGTATCTCGGTGCCGAAGATAGTGTTGTTCGTAGTCACGTGCAGATAGTCAACGTCGGTAGGACACGACCAACCTTTCGGAATGTAGGTAAAGTTACTCTCTGCCGACGAGGCCACCTCGACAACCTCACCGAAAAGCTTCGCCTCTTTTATGGCCTTCTTCGACCAAGTGCCTGTATTGAGGTAGGCAGCTTTCTTAATGAGGAAGTTGTAAGGCACCATGCAGAACTCCAATGAAGCGCCACCGCCCAAGAACAAAACGGAATAGCCCTCAGGTATCTGGAGCAACTCCTTAATAAGTGCTACAGCCTCGTCTACTACAGGCTGGAAATCCTTTGCCCTATGGCTTATCTCCATGAGCGACAGACCAGAGCCGTTGAAATCGAGACATTGCTTAGCTGTATTCTCAATAACTTCCCTCGGAAGTATTGACGGACCGGCATTAAAGTTGTACTTCTTCATGTTGCTGATAGTTTTTTAGTTAATGACTACTTTGATTTCTATCTGTGTGCGAAGATACGCTTTTTATTTCATTCGGCAAAATTATTTCAGAAGAATATTAACATACTGCGAGCTTTTTATTAGTGTCTTTGCAACCTCTCACCCTGCTGTCGCGACTGTGTGCGCATACAAAAATTAATATTTACAACGTGCTTATGCACAATGTCAAAAATCTGGCCTTAAATCATCAAACAGGCCACTTTGATAGACCAAACGGCACGAACGTGCAGACGAAACGGGCCGTATGGCAGCATAAAATGACCCGAAACACAACGCATTGTGGCACAAGCTGTTATGCCAACAGGCCGGAATGGTAATAATATATTACAACAAACCCAGGCTAGACCGCACGGCCTGGCCTGGGTAAAACATGCAGCGGGCATGGGCTTACCTGACCACCTCGACTATAGTCTTGATGCCTTTAATCTTTTCTCCACCGGCCATTGAGAGCACTTGGCCCACCTTTTCACGGCTGACGGCCACATAGCAGTAGCGCTCCCTGACGTCAATCCTACCGATGGCGCTGCTGTCCAATCCGCCTTTCTTGCAAAGGAACCCGACGATGTCTCCCTTGCTTATCTTGTCTTTCTTGCCTTTCCCTATATATAATGTCTCCATCTTGGGCTGTGGCACGCCGGGCATTTGCTCGGGCAACGTAATAGGTGAGCACTCTTTTTCCACAAAATCGGGCAAGCTCTCGTCGGGCGACAGAATGAAAAACGACTTTCCCGTAGCATCCCAACGGGCCGTACGGCCAACCCTGTGTATGTACGACTCCCTGGTAAGCGGCATGTGGTAGTGTATGATATTGTCGACATCGGGAATGTCCAACCCTCTCGATGCCAAGTCGGTTGACACAAGCACATTTGCACTCCCATTGCCAAACCTGTACAAGGCGGCCTCACGCTCGGGCTGTTCCAATCCTCCGTGGAACGCGCTCACGCCAAAGCCCCGGCCGCGCAAATAAGACGCCACGCGCTCAACGCTGTCGCGGTAATTCAGGAATACCATGCTGCTCTGCCGCCCAATCGTGCACAGCAGGTTGCCCAAGGCCTCCAACTTGTCCTTGTCGGCGCTCTTGAGACAATACTGCTCTACGCGCGAAGATATCCCTCCCTCGGAATAATCAACCTTCGCCACGTGGCGCGCGTTTACGAAGTCGGGTATCCTGTCGGCGTCTGTGGCCGACAACAGGAATCGCCTCCTCACCCCCGAGAGCCTTTTTAGCAGCTTTGCCATCTCATTATGGAAGCCCATTTCAAGGCATTTGTCAAACTCGTCAATCACAAGGAAGCGCGCAGTGTACGGCGAGAGGTTGCCTTTGTCAAAATGATCGTTGAGACGTCCCGGTGTGCCAAACACCACATGGGGCGCCACCTGCCTTATGACG
>ERZ779743.570-NODE-570-length-11584-cov-4.00052_pt1 | contig 11584 bp, 7 predicted proteins | sample MGYA00511257_ERZ779743 | MGnify/ENA primary metagenome ERZ779743 (study PRJEB29588, sample SAMEA2159429) | human gut metagenome | biome: human gut; feature: human-associated habitat; material: faeces | place: Denmark | collected 2008/2010 ...
CTTTTTTCATATAACTGTTTTTATTCGTTTTTCATTGATTGGTCGATCACCTCAATTTTTTTCAAGATCAATTCTAGGTCTGCTTTGAGTTTTTCCACTTTACGATTCATTTCCGTAACCAAACTGCTACCTTTTTTGGAAGAACTGGTCAAGAAGCCCAAGTTGTTCTCGTATGTTTGAATTTCATTCTTCATGTTTTCGTAAGCACGAACCAGTTTTTCGCGTTCACGATAAAGGTTGCCTTCCTTGCTGATGGTTGATTTAAAATTGCTTAATTTTTTCTGTGATGCGGAAAGATTCAGCTTGTCAAACAACTTGTCGATGACACCATGATATTGCTTGTACAGTTTATCTTTTTCTTTAAACGGTACATGACCGATGCCGTTCCATTCTTTCATTAATTCTCGAATGGCGTTTCCCGCATCCTCTTCCGGTGTTTCCTGTGCGTCAATTGCATTTAATTTTTCAATGATCGCCTTTTTCTGAACCATGTTTTCCTGTTCAACCGAGCGTTGTGAAGAAGTCGCCTTGTTCTTTTGCTCGAAGAAATAATCACATGCGGCAATGAATCGTTTCCATACGGCATCCGAATACTTTTTAGGTACAGGACCGATTGTTTTCCATTCCTTTTGTAATTTGCTTAGAATATCAGCAGTTGCTTTCCAGTCTGTGCTTTCTTTTAGTGCTTCTGCTTTTTCACATAATGCTTTCTTCTTTTCCAGATTGCCTGCCATACTTTCCTTGATGGATTTGAAGAACTCGGCTTTGCGTTTGAAAAACTCATCACAAGCGGCACGGAAACGTTCGAATATCTTCACGTTCATTTTTTGAGGTGCGTAACCAATTGTTTTCCATTTAGCTTGCAAAGCAATGATTTCCTGAGTTTTGTTTTCCCAGTCTTGGAAAGTAGTGAACGTATCGTATTCCATCGCTTCCACAATTTCACAGATTACGGTCTTTTCATCCAAATTACGTTGCTCTTTTTCTTTTAAGGCTTCGAAATGTTGCTGGTGACGACGGTTTACGGCTGTAGAGGCAGTTTTGAACCGGGTCCATATATCTTCGCGCAATTCTTTTGCAACAGGACCCGTATTCCGGAATTCCTGATGTAACTTTTGTAATTGGTGGAAAGCGGAAATCACATCTTCTTCATCAGCCAATTTCTCTGCGGCTTCACAGAGATGAGTTTTTATTTCAAGATTCTTTTTAAAATCATACTCACGGAATTCATTGTTCAGCTTTATCAAGTCATAGAACTTTTCTGCATAGTGCTGATAATTTTTCCATAGTTCATTTACCTTGGCAGCCGGCACCTGTTTTATATCGTTCCATTCCTGTTGCAGTTTCTTGAATTCATTGTATGCTTTGTTGGCATCTTCGGGAGATTCGGCAAGTTCTTTCAAGCGGTCGATAATGGCGAGCTTTTTCACCAGGTTATCTTCTTTTTCTTTATCTTGTTCTGCTTGTATGGCGCTTCTTTTCTCTTTGATAGAGCTCATGATATCTTTGAAACGGCTTTCAGCATCGTCCGGTTGGGGAATAAATGCCTCAGGAGCACCTCCGCCATCAATAAATGCCTTACGGGCGGCTTCTTGCTCAGCCTTGTGCAGCTTGTAGAAGTTCTGTTTCAATAAATCCAACTCTTGTTTGTCTGCATTGCAGGCGTCTTCGTTGATTTCTTTTAAACGTTCGATGACCTCTTCTTTCGTTTGTTTAGGTACATACGTAGCGTTATTTTCTTCTGCAGTAGCGGAAGATGATACCAAAGTTTCAGATGTCTGTTCCACTGGAACTTCGGTTAAAGGGCGGATAGTTTCATTCGAGTCCATCGTATAGATTTTTAAAGTAAGCGTTTTTGTTATAACAACAATTTACAAATTAAAAGAAATAAATTAGAACTTCATACTGTTTTTCCCGATTTTTTTAGGAAAATCCTTAAAAGTGGAGAAAATAGGAGAATCAAGGGGGATAAATGCACTGCAGATTACATAGATTCATACAGATTCTCTTTTATTGTGATTCTTTGCCGGTTTCTGTGTGAATCTGTTTTTCTCTGAATTTCAATCTATGTAATCTGTAGTGAAATGTGTCAGGATAGTAATACGGTGATGCCCATATAAAGCATCATACCTATAATGTCATTGGTGATGGATATGAACGGACCTGTAGCGATGGCCGGATCTATTTTTAGTTTTTCCAGTGTCATAGGAACCAGGGTCCCAAAGATGGAAGCGAACATGACTACTGCAAACAGGCTGAATGAAACCGAATAAGTCACGGTGGCACTTGCCCCGAAACGGATGAAATTATAGATATATACCAGCATAGAAATAATAGTAGCATTGATTACGGCCACTACAGATTCCTTTACTATTTGTTTCCAGGTGTTTTGGGCATCCAGCGAGCTGTTTGCCAGTCCTTGTACGATAAGTGCCGAGGACTGTGTTCCCACATTCCCCCCTGTTCCGCCGATAAGGGGGATGTAGAGGGCCATTTCGGGATGTGCGGCAAAAGTGCTGTCAAAGTTGCCCAGAATCATGGAGTTTCCTATTCCGCCTATCATGCCGATGAGCAGCCAGGGCAGACGGGCTGTAGTCTGGCGGAATACATTATCGTCTGTTTCCACGTCTTGTGACAAACCTGATGCCAGCTGGTAGTCGCGCTCAGCCTGTTCACGTACTTCGTCCATCACATCGTCTACCGTAATCCGTCCTACCAGGCGTCCGATACTGTCCACTACCGGAACGGCGACCAGGTCATATTTTTCAATGGTTTGTACCACTTCGTCTATAGGGGTATCTACATGGACGGATATCGGTTCTTTCCTCATCACGTGCTTCACTTTGGATACGGAAGGGCTGGTGATCATTTTCTTCAACGGGAACACACCGCGCAGCCGCTGGTCATCGTCTACTACATATACATAATAGATTTCGTCCATATCTTCCGCCTGGATGCGCATTTCCTTCAGACATTCGGGCATACTCCAGTTTTCGTTTACGATTACCATTTCGGTACCCATCAATCCACCGGCAGTGTCTTCGTCATATTTCAACAAATCGACAATGTCTCCGGCTTGTTCTATGTCTTCAATGTGTGAGAGGACTTCTTCTTGTTTGTCCTCGTCCATTTCACGGATAATGTCCACGGCATCATCCGAATCCATGTAGTCAACGAACCGTTTGGCGATTGTTTCAGAGGGAAGGATTTCCAGGAATTCTTTACGGGCGTCTTCGTCCATTTCGATAAGGACATCGGCGGCAGTCTCATTGTCCAGTAACAGGTATATGAACCGTGCTTCTTCCGCATCCAGTTCATTGCACAGCTCTGCTATGTCGGCAGGATGCAGTCCGGCAAGCAAGTCCTTCAGTTGCTCTGAGTCTTTTTGCTCGATCAGCTGCTCTACTTTTTCTAATTCCTCTTTATTCATCCTATTCTTCCGTTAATATAATAAATAGGTGTTATTCTTTCTTGTTTGTTCCTTTCCGGGCGATATCATTGCTATAGACAATATCCGTCTTGTTTTTCAGCGCCGCTTCCACCTGGTTGGTCAGTTCGATAAACTCTTGTACAGACAACTGTTCCGGGCGTTTGTTGAAAATGGGGTCTGTGCTCAATGGGTTCTCTTTGTCTAAAATGGAAGAAATAGAGTTTCTCAAAGTTTTACGCCGTTGGTTGAATGTTGTTTTTACAATGAGCTTGAACAATTTTTCATTGCATCCCAGTTCCGTCGTTTCATTGCGTGTCATACGGATGACCGCACTTTTCACCTTGGGAGGCGGATTGAATACATGTTCGTGTACGGTGAACAGGTATTCTACTTTGTACCAGGCTTGTATCAGGATACTGAGAATGCCGTATGTCTTGCTTCCGGGACCGGCGGCAATGCGTTCGGCCACTTCTTTTTGGATCATTCCGGTACAACAGGGTATCAGGTCTTTGTAATCCAGCATTTTAAAGAATATCTGGCTGGATATATTATAAGGATAGTTGCCGGTCAGGACAAAAGGTTTTCCGTCAAATAATTTTTCGAGGTTCAGTTTCAAGAAGTCGTCTTCAATGATATTATCTTCCAGGGCAGGGAAGTTCTCACGGAGATAGGCTACAGATTCATAGTCCAGTTCCACCACTTTTACCGGACGGTTTTTCTGCATAATAAACTGGGTTAGTACCCCCATCCCCGGTCCTACTTCCAGAATTGGCAAGTCAGGGCACACGACTACCGTATCGGCTATATCTTTTGCAATACTGAGATCTTTCAAGAAGTGTTGTCCTAGAAATTTTTTTGGCTTTACTAATCCCATTCCGTTATTTTTCTATTGTTAATAAATAGGTTTATTTCGCTAAGATAGTATCTTTGCATCGTGCAAAGGTAAACATTCTAAATTAATATACACAGATTTTGGAACGAACTCGATTAAAAAAGATTATAAATAAAGGTTTGCAGATTGCATTTCCGTTATTTTTGGGGGCTGCGATACTGATATGGATGTATCACGGATTCAATTTTTCCCGGGTGTGGGAGGTCTTGGATGGAGGAATGAACTATGGGTGGATGTTAGTGTCATTAGTGTTTGGTGTGTTTAGTCATATTTTTCGTGGCTGGCGGTGGAAGCTTACGCTGGCTCCGTTGGGCGAGCATCCCAAAACATCCGATTGTGTATATGCCATCTTTGTGTCTTATGCCGCCAACTTGGTTGTTCCCCGTGTAGGTGAGATTTCCCGTTGCGGGGTGTTGGCTAAATATGATGGTACATCTTTTTCCAAATCGCTGGGTACGGTGGTTACGGAACGGCTGATTGATACGCTGTGTGTGTCGTTGATTACAGGGGTAACTCTTATAATGCAGGCAAGGGTATTCGATACCTTTTTTAAAGAAACCGGCACGGATACCACGGTTTTGGCACAGGTATTTACTTCGGGGCATTTCTATATCACTATCGTCTGTGTGCTGGCCGTATTGGTGCTGGCTTTTTTTCTGATCAGGAATGTGACGGTCTTTGCTAAGGTGAAAGGCATTCTCCATAATGTATGGGTCGGTGTACTGTCTTTGCGTCATGTAAAGCGGATGCCTCTGTTCATTCTTTATACCGTCGGTATCTGGACTTGCTATTTCCTGCAATTCTATGTTTCTTTCTTTTGTTTCGATTTTTCCGATAATTTGGGAGTGATGGCGGGACTGGTCATGTTTGCTGTAGGTAGCATTGCGGTAGTAGTTCCGACTCCTAATGGGGCGGGTCCGTGGCATTTTGCTGTCATAACGATGATGATGCTCTATGGAGTGGGAAAAGAAGATGCGGGAATTTTTGCCTTATTAGTGCATGGAATACAAACTTTTTTATTAATTTTGTTGGGTATATATGGATTAGCGGCTTTGCCGTTCACAAATAAAACTAAGAAGTTATGAGTACAATTCTCTCTCTCGCTCCGCAGAATGTGTGGAAGCATTTCTATTCATTGACTCAGGTTCCCCGCCCTTCGGGTTACTTGAAGAAAGTGCAAGAGTTCTTGCTGAACTTTGGAAAAAGTGTAGGCGTAGAGTCATTCCAGGACGAAGCCGGTAATATCATTTACCGCAAGCCTGCCACTCCGGGGATGGAAAACCGTAAGAAGGTGATTCTTCAGGCTCACATGGACATGGTTCCTCAGAAGAATAACGATACAGTGCATGATTTTGAAAATGATCCTATCGAGACTTACATTGACGGAGATTGGGTGAAAGCTAAAGGCACGACTTTGGGAGCCGATGATGGTATGGGTGTTGCCGCTATCATGGCTATCATGGAAGACAAGACGCTGAAACATGGTCCGTTGGAAGCACTGATTACTGCCGACGAAGAAACCGGTATGTTCGGTGCGTTCGGTTTGAAGCCGGGAACGGTAGACGGTGATATTCTGTTGAATCTGGATTCGGAAGAAGAAGGAGAATTGTATATCGGTTGTGCAGGCGGTGAAGACCTGACAGCAGTGTTGGAATATAAAGAAGTGGAAACAGATCCGGCTGACATTGCTTTGAAAGTTACCTTGAAAGGGCTGCGCGGTGGTCATTCAGGATTGGAAATAAATGAAGGACGTGCCAATGCCAACAAGCTGATGGCTCGTTTCATGAACCAGGTGATAACTTACGATGAGGCTTGCCTGGTGTCCTGGCAAGGTGGCAATATGCGTAATGCCATTCCTCGTGAATGTGAAGTGGTCATTACGGTTCCGGCTGAAGAAGAAGCGGACGTACTGGAATTTGTGCAGGAGTGCGAAGCATTGTGGAATGAAGAATATCATGTACACGAAACACCGATCAGCTTCAAGGCAGAACGGGTGGAATTGCCTGCGATGATGGTTCCCGATGAAATTAAAGATAATCTGGTGGATGCCATTTATGCTTGTCAGAATGGAGTGATGCGTATGATTCCTACTATCCCCGATACCGTGGAAACCTCTTCCAATCTGGCTATTGTTTCTATAGGTGGTGGCAAGGCGGAGATAAAAATCCTGGCCCGCAGTTCACGCGATTCAATGAAGGATTATCTGAATACTGCATTGGAAAGCTGTTTCTCTATGGCAGGTATGGAAGTAACCCGTTCAGGTGGTTATTCAGGCTGGGAACCCAATGTGGATTCTCCTATTCTGAAAGCCATGAAGGAGTCTTATAAGGCACAATTCGGTACGGAACCTGCTGTGAAAGTGATTCATGCCGGTTTGGAATGCGGTATCATCGGTGCGGTGGTTCCGGGATTGGATATGATTTCTTTCGGTCCTACCTTGCGTTCTCCTCACTCACCGGATGAACGCTGCTTTATTCCTTCTGTAGGCAAGTTCTATGATTTCGTGGTAGCTACGTTGGAAAATACGCCGGTAAAAGAATAGTCTTTAAGATCTTATAAAGATTTCGGGCGCGGATGATAGGGATTTCGTCCGCGCCTTTCTATTAATACTCCACTTTGTCACTTTTCTCTGTCCATTGTTGGAATGCCTTTATCGCCTCTTCCGCCAAAAGAACTTCGGAAGGCAGCTTGCGTGCCGAAGGCTTCAGGCTTAACTCATCATAGATAAAAGAGTCGTCAAACCCTATATTCTTGGCATCCGTCTTGTTGTTTGCATAATACATTTTATCCAGCCGTGCCCAGTAAATGGCTCCCAGACACATGGGACACGGTTCACACGAAGTATAAATTTCACATCCGCTCAAGTTGAATGTTCCCAGTTTGCTTGCCGCCGCACGGATGGCGCTGACTTCCGCATGGGCGGTAGGGTCGCATTGTGAGGTGACACGATTGGCTCCGGTCGCAATGATTTCACCATCTTTGGCAATTACGGCTCCAAAGGGTCCGCCGCCGTTTGCCACATTCTCTATAGAAAGCTCAATGGCTTTCCGCATTAATTCTTCTTTCTTCATAGTGGTTCTATTTCTTTAGTACAGAGCAAATATACGATATTTCCGGCTATATATGCGGGAGAGGGCTTATTTTATTCGGAAACTGCCGCTTCATGTGTACACTTGTCGGTTTCTGCTACCATTGAGGTGATTATCAGTGCCTCCGGGGACATTGCCCTGTTTTTTGTTTCAGAAGCTTCAGCCTCTCCGCAAAAGCCCGTCAATAGGGCGAAGCGGCTGAAGGATTGCCTTTGGAAATTCCTTCAGCCCGATTATGGAAGCTTCAGTTTTTGGCTGTTCGGGATGTGTTTGTGGAAGTTCATTTTCTCTGGTGCTTTTATGCCTGTTGGAAATGATGTTACTATTAGGAAGAGTTTGCTTTGACTGCCGTAACAGCTTTATTGCTTCACCTTAGTGAAGCAGCCGTTTTATACAGGTGACAATGGATCTTCACCAAAGTGGAATGGCGTGTTCACCTAAGTGATGGACAGAAAATACAAACTTATCCTGATGAAAAAGAATATGTTTCCGGTTGTGTCAGTTTGCTCATTTAGGGGTGCGATACGGTGACAAGTGCCTGGATATAGGACTTTTGAAGCATTGGGGAACCAATCTGTGCGGAGTATGCATACCCCAAGAGGGTGCGGCTGAAGGATTTTTCTTCGGGCTGAAGCATTTTCAGGTGTAATCCTTCAGCCGGAATGCCCACCGGCAAAGGGTTTGCGGAGAGGCTGAAGCTTTTGAAGGAATTTTCCTGTCCTTTTTCTTTGTATCACGAATTTGCTGAATACTCCTGGTTTTCCGTAATGCGCTGGTTTGGGCTAATACTTTGCACCCTTTCGGGTATATTATGCAAAAGAAGCTAATAAATTATACCCATTAGGGTGTAATTATCGCTGGTTTTGCTATATTGGTACCCTAAAGGGTGTAATTATGAATAATTCATTGTCATTGTTTGTTAAGGAAATGCGCAAGCGGTTCGGACTTACGCAAGTAGATTTGGCAGCTAAGGCGGGAGTGGGGCTTCGCTTTGTGCGCGAGTTGGAACAAGGAAAGCAAACTTTGCGAATAGACAAGGTAAACCAGGTGCTTGCCCTCTTCGGGTATGAAGTGGGAGCAGTGCCTGCAGGAAAGGAGCATAGCGTATGAGAAGGGGAAAAATATACCTGAATGATATATATCTACGCGGGGACGCTGACGGAAGACGAAAATGGTTTTACCTTTGTCTATGATGCCGGATTCTTGCGTTATCCGGCTGGCACCTGAAGAACTTTTCATTGTATGATACGGGGATGGGCTATAGTCTGACGCCTGCATACCATTTGCTGTCCACGGTTATTGTCATGCCCGAGGATACGGAGGAGCTCGCCGGGGGGCAGTGGCAAGGTAATAGAGAACATCGCTTGGAAATTCCGACGTTCCATCATTAAATGGATGGAACTGATAGATGTTTCCTTCCTGCCCGAAGACATGAAGAAACCCTATAAAAGACTGGTGCTGCAACGTTTGCTTTGGCTGCGCTGAAAGATCTTTCCTTTTCTGTTTTAGTTATTTTAATTAAAACGTATGCAGTCTTTAAACATCTATTTCGTTTCTTTGTTAAAGAAGACTTAGTACGAACTAAAAGATTGTAGATATGAAAATTCGTTATTTATCTTTGATAGTGTTACTGGTAATGAGCGTATTTGCTCCTATGCAGGCACAAACCTATGACAATTTGTGGAAAGAACTGGAAGTATTGGAACGAAAGGATCTGCCCAAGTCGGTTATTTCCGAAGCAATGAAAATCTACGATAAAGCAAAAGCGGAACAGAATGTACCGCAAATGATGAAAGCCTATCTCACTGCCATGCAGTACCGTTCCCTTTTAACTCCCGATAGCTTGAAGGTAGATATGAATGGTTTGGAACAATGGGCTTCCCAAACCGGCAGTATGGAAGACAAAGCTATATTGTATTCCATTCTGGGTGAAATGACCATGCCTGCCGACGTAAAAAAAGGATTGGGTTATTTGCAGGCCTCTCTCAAGGATAAAGACCGGTTATTACTTATCCCGGTCGAGAAATTGAGACCTATGGTGAGAGTGGGAGAGGCTAGTAAACGGTATTTTCGTGATAATCTGTACAACCTGCTGGCACGTCGTGCCATACAAATCATGCAGCAGTACAGGTGGCAGGCGGCTGCTAAAGCAAATCAGACAAACAGTCTGCCTGCGGATATGACGGATATGGATCAGTTTGTTACTTATCAGTTTGTTCCCGTCTCTGATTGTGACCTGACGGCAGCTGTCATGCAGACTTATCAGTCCTTGCTGAAAGCATACGATACGGAAACGGAGCGTGAGGGTTGGTTGCTGACCGGGATAGACGCATTGAATTACCTGTACCGCAATTTTTCCGGAAACTTCTCGAATGACGTATGCCAACAGGAACTCCGGAAGTGGATTCATACTTATCCGGCTGTGAAAACAGTCCCTGAAGCTTATCTGGCTTTGGCACAATTCCTACAGTATCAAAATAATCAGGTAGAGCGCTTGCGGATAGTTCGTGAAGGAATAGCCGGATACCCCCGTTACGAAGGTATCAACCAACTGAAGAATATAGAAAAGGAAATTCTGAATGCAAGCCTTTCACTGGAAATAGCTACGGCCTATCCGGGTGAACAGCAGTCGGTGAAAGTAAATTATAAAAACCTTACCGGCATCACCTTGCAGTTATATAAGGTGAATTTACCCGTTACCTCTGCCGTATTGCAGAACAGAACCACCCATTTTGAAAGTAAATATGCCCGTTTGCAACGCGAGGAGCATTTTTCTTTGAAACCTACTACAGATTATTTGAATGTCGATACCACCCTGACCATACAGGCTCCTCAAGCGGGAATTTATTTCTTAAAGGCAGTGCCCGATGGGAAGAAGGGCGTTTCGGACGGAACATTAATGAATGTCACCGCTTTAAAGACCATTTATCGTCCTCTGCCGGATGGTACGTTGGAACTGGTGGTGGTAGATGCAGTGAGCGGACAGCCTGTTTCTGAGGCGGAAGTAACCATTTATACGGAGAAGGGGGGAGGTTATTCTCCCCAACAGACCTACCAGGCGGATAAACAGGGTACTTTGAAACTGGATTTCCTGAATAGTAACAAATACTGGTATAATGCACATACGGCGGCTGATAATGCGATGCCCATCTTGAATCTTTGGAAAAACGATTATTACTATAAAGAGAGCAAGAGGAAAGAAGTTTTGCAATTATTTACCGACCGCTCCATTTACCGTCCCGGTCAAACCGTATATGTATCCGGCTTGGCTTATGAAATGGAAAAGGATTCTACGCGTGTGCTTGCGGATAAAAAATATACGGTATCCCTATATGATGCGAATAATAATGAAACAGGAAAAGTGGAAGTACGGACGAATGGTTTTGGCTCGTTCAGCGGACAGTTTGTTTTGCCCTCTCCTTGCTTGACCGGTTATTTTAGCTTGCGTGTGGCCGATACTTCTGTCAGTTTTAAGGTAGAAGAATATAAACGTCCCACCTTTGATGTCACGTTTGAGCCCGTGAAAGTGGAGTATCAAGTGGGTGACTCTATAGAAGTGGTGGGTATGGCAAAGACTTTTGCCGGTGCGCCTGTGCAGAATGCCAGGGTACACTATAATATATCCCGTTCCTATGCCTGGTTCTGGCGGTTTATGGGCAGAGGTTCTGCCCGTTGGGAGGGAGAGGCAATGACCGATGCGGACGGTAAGTTCAGCGTTCCGGTGCATTTTGAAATAGATTCGGACAGGAGAGAATCTCCGTTGTGGTATTATACGTACAACATACAGGCGGATGTGACGGATGGTGCAGGTGAGACACAGCAAGCTAATTTGTCATTGCCTTTAGGAAGCACTTCAATGGTGCTGAATATGGATAATCTGCCCGATAATTTGGTGAAAGAAAAGAAGCTGGAAATAAAACTGACAGCCATGAATCTTTCGGGTGAGCCGGTAGATACTCCGGTTACTTATCAAGTAGTCGAAATGGAGGAGCAGAAAGACGGTCAGGAAAAAGAAGGCAGAAAGGTATTGACCGGTACGGTGGAAGCCAACAAGAGTTTTGTTCCAGAGGCTATTTATGCCCTGCCTTCCGGCAATTATCGTTTGAAGCTCTCGGCTAAGGATACGCAGGGCAGAGAGTGTACGGCATCTAAGAATTTCCTTCTGTTTTCATT
>ERZ779743.591-NODE-591-length-11289-cov-3.02857_pt1 | contig 11289 bp, 9 predicted proteins | sample MGYA00511257_ERZ779743 | MGnify/ENA primary metagenome ERZ779743 (study PRJEB29588, sample SAMEA2159429) | human gut metagenome | biome: human gut; feature: human-associated habitat; material: faeces | place: Denmark | collected 2008/2010 ...
GGACGCCAAAAATTCCGCCGGAAAACCCAGTAAAATCAAGGGTTTCCGGCGTTTTTTCATTTTTACGAAGAAACAGCAAAAACGAAAAAATCACAAATTTTCATCAGCAAATTCTCCGTCTGCTAATGGAATTTAGGACTAATGTCGTCCGACTTTCAGGTGGACAGCTTGCTAATAAAAATTAGCAAAAAAATCGCTGTTTTGCTAATGAAAATGCCCTCTCTGATAATGGCGGAAAAAATCGAGCCAAAAATCCTGCTAATGGACAAGGCGGTCGTTACTCTGTTAATTTGTTCATTTAGGGGTGGCGAGCGACAATCGCACACTACCTCTATGCCCTTTTGACCTTGTAAATGTGATAATGGCAAATACAATGTTGCCGAGATTGGCTATCATAAGAATAATAAAAGGTTTATCAGCAGAAGCAAGGAACAAAATTAACAATCAGGATTATCTTGAAGAAGCGATTAAAACAATTAACAAGCTGCTCAAAGAATTCAAGAGTAAGGAGTTTTTGACATCCGAACTAATTGAGGGCATTGGTGCTCTTGAAAAGGACATTTTCGAGGTGGATAAGATTGTCAATGAGGACGAGATAAAGTATCTGTTTACACCAAATCCAGCTCATAAAAAAGCTATGAACTTGAAATATAAGTTTGACAGTGAAGGTGAATGGAAGTTTGCAAAAGCTCTTGACGATGATCCGAATGTAATGCTATACACTAAGCTCAAAAAAGGCGGTTTTGTTCTTGAAACTCCGGCAGGAAATTACTCTCCTGACTGGGCGATTGTCTATCAAAAGGGCAACGAGAACTTTGCTATGTATTTTATAGCAGAAACAAAATGGGATCCTCACTGCTTTTATTCCACAGCTCGGCACATAACCGCTAAAACAGAATATGTTTAAGACAGTGTAATACTGTAAAACTTGAAACATCCTCATAGATTAAAAATTAAGGACCACCCAAGAAAAAAATAGGTGGTCCTTGATTTTAGAGAGATTTTATTTTTAAAGGAGTTAGAAATCAGCTCATTTTATTTGTTTATACCAAAAATAAATTTTGTAGTTTGTGTATAGTTTTCGTTCGCTTTTAATATTGTCGTAGGAAAACTCTTGTGATTTACAGCATCGGGAAAGCCCTGGGTTTCAAGACAAAACGCTGGATTTTCTCCGTATGTTGCTGAATCCTTTCCCATATTGGACAAAACATCGACATAATTTGCTGTATATACATGAACACCTTTTTGAGAAGTATAGCATTTTAATGTAATTCCGCTATCAATACCCTCAGCTTCAGCTGCAAGCACAAATTCTTCATCAGAATGATTCAGCACAAACATATGATCAATACCGTTTGCAAAACCAATCTGCTCGTTTTTTCTGTCAATACCATTTCCAATTAACTTGGGTTCGGTAAAATCAAACGATGTATTCTTAACGGGAGTTATCTCTCCTGTGGGATTGAGGTTTGAATTTATCGGTATGAAGGAATTTGCATTTATTTTCAGCTTGTGATTTTCTGTAACTTTACCGCTTTTATGTCCGTTAAGATTAAAATATGAATGATTGGTCAGATTACATATTGTGTCTTTGTCAGAAACTGCCGACCATTTTATCGTAAGTGCATTTTCATCATCAAAGATGTAGCGTACAAAGACCTTCATATTTCCGGGATAGCCCTCATCACCGTCGGGACTATCAAGCATAAATAGAACTGTATTTGGAACTTTATCATCAACTACCGCAAGCCACACTTTGCGGCTAAAGCTGTTAAATCCACCGTGTAGATGGTTACTTCCATTGTTTACAGAGAGCTGATAATCTTCTCCGTTAAGAGTAAACTTGCCGTAAGCAATTCTTCCGCAACATCTTCCGACAGTAGCACCGAAGTATGTTCCGTCAAATTCATAACCGCCAATGTGCTCATAGCCGAGAACTACATCTCTAATACTACCGTTTTTGTCAGGAACTTTTATCGAAACGACACTTGCGCCTAAATCACATAATGTCACGCTTGCTCCGCTGTTATTTTCTATTGTATAAAGATGAGTGTTTTCACCTTTGGATGTAGGTTCAAAATTTACTACCCTTACCTTTGACATTTTAGCACTTCCTTTACTACAGAGTCTTTATAAATTTATCAAAAGCCTTTTGTCCTTCAGGAGTTCTTTTGAATACACCTGCATCCAAAAGAACATTAAGAAATACCTTTCCTATCTCATTTTGAATTATTGAATCAACATTATTTTCATTGATTTCATCATACTGCGAAACAAATTCATTTACCCACTCGGAATGTTTGCTGATTTTCGGAATTTCACTTACATCCTTGTGATTAAGAATAGCATCCTTTAAAATAGCCATTTCATCTTTAAGCCTTGAGGGCAATACTGCAAGTCCCATAACTTCAATAAGGCCGATATTTTCTTTTTTAATATGATGCAAATTCGCATGAGGATGAAATACTCCCAGAGGATGCTCTTCACTTGTGATATTATTTCTGAGAACGAGGTCAATAACAAATTTTCCATCCTTTGTAAAAGCAATCGGAGTGATAGTGTTGTGAATTTCACCGTCTGTTTCGGCAAAAATGCCAACATCTGCGTCCGTGTACGCTCTCCAACTCTTTAGAATATAAGAAGATAATGAAATAATGCTGTCCTTGTTTTTACCTGTCAATCTTACAACTGACATAGGCCACTTTACAATTCCGCACTCCACATCATCAAAGCCGTTAACAATAAACTTTCTTTCAACCTCTGCCCTATTAAGTGCAAAGCTGTATCTGCCACCCTGAAAATGTTCATGTGTAAGTATTGAACCGCCTACAATCGGCAAATCAGCATTCGAACCGATTATATAATGCGGAAACTGTGAAATAAAATCAAACAGTTTTCTGAATGTAGAATCATTGATTACCATTGGTGTATGCTCACCGTTAAACACAATACAATGTTCATTGTAATAAACATACGGAGAATATTGCATAAACCAGTTATCTCCGTCAATGGTGAGCGGAATAATTCTGTGATTATCTCTTGCAGGATGATTTACTCTTCCGGCATATCCTTCATTTTCCTTACAAAGCAAACATTTCGGATAGCCCGACTGTTTTTGAAGTTTTGCCGCTGCAATAGCTTTCGGATCCTTTTCAGGCTTTGAAAGATTTACCGTGATATCAATATCACCGTATTCGGTTGATGTTTTCCACTTTAAATCTTTCTTAATACGATATCTTCTTATATAATCGGTATCGCAGCTGAATTTATAGTAGCTATCGGTTGCAAGTTTAGGAGAAACGCTATAATTCTGCCAAAATTCTCTTATTACTTCTGACGGTCGCTTAACAAGTGAAGCCATAAGTTTCACATCAAATAAGTCGCGATATGTTACTGTATTTTCGGGAATGATTCCTTTTTCGTATGCATAATCAAGAAGTCCCGACAAAATTTCTTCAAGAGTATCCTCGTTATCTGCTGTAAGGCAAGTACAACTGTCATCGGGTTCATCCATATGGAACAACGATAAAAGCCTATTTTGCGTGTAGATTATATCCTCTTTTTCAATAAGCCCTGTATTGATTCCGTATGAAACAAGTCTTAATATTAAGCCGTAAACGCTGTTCTTCATAAATACCGCCTCACTTACTATAGCCGTTTGGATGTGTTGAATGCCATTCCCACGCTGTTTTAATAATTGTTTCCAGATCATCATACTCAGGTTTCCAGCCAAGTACAGCTTTCGCCTTATCGCTTGACGCAATCAATACAGCAGGATCGCCGCTTCTTCTGCTTTCTTCAACAACCTTAATATCTTTCTGTGTAACTTCCTTTGCTTTTTCAATTACCTCACGGACAGAAAAACCTACACCGTTGCCAAGATTGAATATATCACTTTTACCGCCCTTCATAAGATATTCAACTGCAAGAATATGAGCCTGTGCAAGGTCAGTAACATGGATATAATCACGAATACAAGTTCCGTCAGATGTGGGATAATCAGTACCAAAAATACTTATGTGGTCACGGGTACCCTGTGCCGCTTGAAGAATAATCGGAATAAGGTGGGTTTCAGGATTATGTGCCTCACCGATTTTTCCGCTGATATGTGCTCCGCATGCATTGAAATATCTGAGAGAAACATATCTTAAACCATGTGCTTTTTCAACCCAATAGAACATTCTCTCCATGGATTTTTTTGTTTCTCCGTAGCAGTTTGTCGGATTTGTCGGATCGGTTTCAAGAATAGGAGTTCTCTCAGGCTCACCGTATGTTGCCGCTGTTGATGAAAATACAATCTTATCAATTCCGTGAGCAACCATTGACTGAAGCAAAACCTTTGTGCCATTGAGGTTATTATCATAATATTTGAGAGGGTTGGTCATACTTTCACCGACAAGTGAATTGGCTGCAAAATGAATTACAGCATCAATACCTTTTTCTTTATCAAAAACGCTGTCAATTTCACTTCTGTTTCTGAGATCGCCTTTATAAAATTTTGCTTTGGGATGAACCGCCTCGATATGACCTGTTTCAAGGTTATCGAATACAACAACCTCATTACCGCTTTCAATAAGTCTGTAAACTGTATGCGAACCGATATATCCGGCACCGCCTAAAACAAGAATTTTCATTTTGTCCTCCTTAATAAAAACAAAACCTACATAATTACATTACTTTTATTCCGCCGTATTTTCTCACTTTGAGAACATGGCATGAGTTTTCTCCGAAAATTTTATTTATAAATTCTTTGTAATTACTTACAAATTCATTTTTGACAAACGCCTGAATTGTACCTGCAAATCCACCGCCGTGAACACGACACACGCCGTAATTGCGAAGAAGGCTTTCGCTGAGTGCAAGGGCTACCGAGATGTTCTGATGTTGAATATCTCTTGTTGTATATACATTCTGAAGATACTTAAACGATGAATTACCGGATTTTCTGATTGCGTCAAGGAATTCAACAAACTTACCGTTTTCAAGTGACGAAACGGCATTTTTAACGTTATGCTCCTCATTAAAGAAATGAATTGCACGAAGTACCGGTCTGTCGCCAACAGCCTCACGAATTTCGTCAAGGTGAATATAAAATTCGTTTGAATCACAATCTCTCAGATAATCTTCTCCGAGAAAATTTGCAACCTTTTTCATTTCCGAGGGAATCATAGCATAATCATCTGTAAGATCAACATGATCACCCTTTGTGTCAACAATACAAAGACTGTAATCATATTTTTCAAATTCGGTAGGTACTTTCTTAACAATTGGCTTTGTCGGATCTTTAAAGTCAATGTTAACCATTCCTCCGACTGAACAAGCCATTTGATCCATAAGTCCGCACGGCTTTTTGAAAAATACATTTTCAGCATACTGAGAAATCTGAGCAATCTCAACTGAATTTATTTTCATATCATTATATAAACCGGAAATAATAGTTCCGACAACTACCTCAAAAGCTGCTGACGATGAAAGTCCTGCACCAACAAGTACATCACTTGTTGCATAAGCATTGAATCCACCAATTTTGTATCCATGCTCCTTAAGTCCACGAAGAACACCTCTGATGAGGCTGACAGTTGTGCCTGCCTCATCATTATTAACTTCGAGGTCATTTATATCGAGAGTAATCATATCATAACCGTCAGAAACAAATCTTACAACATCATTGTTATTCTTGGCCGATACAGCAATAGTATCAAGATTAATGGATGTTGCAAGCACCATTCCATGCTGGTGATCTGTATGATTACCGCAAACCTCACTTCTGCCGGGAGCACTGAATATTGCTACTTTATCAGGGCAATAAATTGTTTCATACTGCTCAATTGCATGAACATATCTTTTTTTCTGATAATCAATCATTGATGAATCTATATATATATCAGTGAAAAGATTATCAAATTCGCCGTTTGTAATTTTTTTAATTGCTGTTTTAGTATCAATCATTTTATTTACCTGCCTTTTCCGCAACTGTAGGAAGGAACATAGAAGGCTCTGTGTTACCGCTTTCATCAAGCTGTTGTGTCATATCAATCTTGCCTTCTCTTCTTGCACTGATTGTGTTTATAACCTTCTTAATCATACCGTCATTGAGTTTATATTTCTTTCTGTAAACAACATAAGCAATAAGCATACAAACCGCAGGAACAATGCACATAAGTGTGCTGATTGATGCTACTGTTGCAAATGACTGTTCCTGTCCCGGAACATACTGTGTGCTTCCAAGTGCCGCGCCAATACCGAGTGCTGTAAGAGCTGCTGTGAATTTTACGATAAGCGTCTGGAGTGAGAATACAACGCCTTCATTTCTTGTTCCAAGCTTAAATTCACCGTAATCAACAACATCTGCAAGGAATACTGTTGCACAACCAAGTTCAAGACCTGTACCAAGTTTTACAATAACACCTGAGATTGATGTGAGCACAACATTGTGCGGAGCAAAAATACCTACGAGCAAAAGCATTACAAGACCAAATGCAGGGAAAAGACACGCAAGAAGGAACGAAGTTTTTCTTGAAAGAAATTTTGTAACCTTAGGGAATACGATAAGACCTACAACCTCTGCGATTGATGCGCTGATCATAAATGATGACATCATTCCTGCGTCGCCGCAAACATATTTGAAATAATATGTAGCAACACCCATAATGCACTGAATGCCGATGTTGTAAAGGAAGATAAGAGTTACCGCCCAACGAAGTTGATCATTCTTGCCGATGATTGAGAAAATATCTTTAAACTTAACTTTCTTTTCCGGAACAGAATCATCTCTCTTTTTCGGAAGATTGATTACTGTAATACCGATTGTAAGAATAAATACAATTGCAATTATGATTGCAAATCTGTGATAACCTGCCTGATTTGTTGTGCCGCCGCCGAGAGCCTCAATAATTTGAACACCAAAGCCTGCAATAATTGAACACCAAAGCCTGCAATAACAAGTGACTGACCGATACTTGCAAAGATTCTCGGAAGTACCGAAACTTTTTCTCTCTCCTCAGGATTTGAAGTGAGGTTAGGAATAATTGACCAATAAGGAATATCCATAATTGTGTAAGTCATACCCCAGAGTATGTAAGCTGCTGTTGCAAATATGCAAAGTCCAACGCCATTGAGGTGGAAGTCTGTGAATAAAACAACAAATATAATTGAATTAACCAGCGTACCTATTACAAGCCATGGAATAAATTTACCCCATCTGCTGCGTGTGTTATCAACAATCATACCCATAAACAAATCATTAAAGGCATCCCATAACTTTGCAATAAAGAACATTACGCCGATAAATACCGGGTTGACCTTGATGATGTCTGTGAAATAAATCATTGAAAATGTGGCAATCATACCATAAATCATATCTTTGCCGAGGGCACCTAAAGCAAAGGTGTATTTGATTCTACCTGGGATTTTGCCATCAAGTCTTGGTTGTGATGATGTCTGTTTCATAATTTTTCCTCCTTTTAATTTTAAATGAAACGCCGTGACAACCTGCACAAAAGATTTCGCTATTATTTGATAATAATGTTTCTTTTGTTTTTATGTTAACTAAATTATATGTTTTGTTTCGTAAACTGTCAATAGTTTTTGGTAAACATTTTTGCTTTCTCCGTTTTTTACTAAACACGACTTGATTTTTTGGTAATATTTCACTATAATGGTAGTGAGGTGATTCAATTGGCTACAATCAGAGATGTTGCCAAAAAGGCAAATGTATCAGTTGCTACTGTTTCAAGAGTGCTTAATAACGACACTACCCTCAGCACCTCGCTTGAAACAAAGCAAAAAATATTTGCAGCAGCTAAAGAACTTAATTATGTAAAGAAAAAAAGGGTTACATCAACACCTTCATGTCGCATTGGAATTCTACAATGGTTCTCTTTCAAACAGGAAATTGAAGATAATTATTACTTTTTGATGAGACAGGGTATCGAGGACTACTGTTCAAAAAATAATATAAGTATTGTACGAACATTTAAAACAGACAATGACTATCAGAATGTACTCTGCGATGTTGATGGCATAATCTGCCTCGGGAAGTTTAGTAAACAAGAAATAAAATTACTGCATTCATTGAATAATAAAATTGTTTTTCTTGATATGACCGTTGAGAATATTGAAATCACATCCGTATCGCTCGACTTTCGTCAGGCAGTGTCCGATGCAATTAAATATCTATATGATTTAGGCCATAGAACAGTTGGCTTTATCGGAGGCATTGAACAGCTTGAGGACGGAACGATATTTCCTGATAAACGACTCAACACTTTCACAGACATTTGCGATGAACTAAACATTAAATATGATGGGTTTATTATGCAGGACAAATTTTCAACATCATCCGGTTATAAAATGATGTCAGAAATGATCAGCAAAGGAAATCTCCCCACAGCTATTTTTGCGGCAAGCGATCCTATTGCAATCGGTGCAATGAGAGCTCTGCAAGAAAACGGTTACAAAATTCCTGAGGATATTTCTGTTATGGGATTTGATAACACGGAGCTTTCGGGATATACAAACCCTCCGCTCACTACGGTAAACGCACCTGTATATGCAATGGGTATTTACGGCATTAGATTTATTTTGAATATGATGAAATCTAAAAGCACCGATTATCATTCTCCTATGCGTGTCTATCTGCCTTGTCCAATAAAAGTTCGCAACTCATGTGCAAAACCTAAAAGTTTATAATTATTATCGTTATCATACGATTGTATGCTATAATAAAATTATCGTTATACGGTTGATTTTGAAAGTAGTCTGCCCTCTTAACCGACTACTACTTGACTACTTTTGAAGAATCTAATATAGCACATTTGGCGTGATTTGAGTCGGCGATTAGTCAGAAACATAGAAATGAATCTGCCTCTTATTTATAATTAACATTTTTAAAGAATCTCATATGCATTTTTGCAAAGTAAAAATCCACCGGCTAAGCCGGTGGATCTTTACTATATTCTCAACATCTCTATTCTACAGTCCTCATCAGTCATTCTTGTAACACGAAAAAACAAGTTTACAAGAATTTTAGGCATAAAAAAAGAGCCCAATGGCTCAGATGTTAAAAATATTAAATAAGTAATGTTATTGATTATTTTTAATTCTGCGATATTTCCTTACTTTTTAAGATTTACAAGAAGGTATCGTTTTATTCACTCCTTGCTGCGGGACTACTTTTACATTGCTTACGATTACTATAAGCAGGATTAAAAGGATAATTCCTAAAATAATAAGTCCTAACATTATTTACCTCTCATTCTGTTACGGGTTCTACTATGAGCTTGACGCCTTCTATTGCGAGAACCTTAACTTTTGTTTTTTTAAAAAGCGGTGCTTTGTCGGACTTTACCGTCCATGTTTCCTGCTGAAAACCGCATTAGGATGGGAAAAGTTGAGGTTTGTTTATCTTGGAAATAACGCTTCGGAATGAACTCCTAAGCAGAAGGTCGGGGGTTCATTCCCTTTTGGCACGCCAAACCAAACCCGCACCGAGGAGTTGTTTTTATGACTTTCGGTGCGGGTTTTTCTGTATCTCTTGATTTTTATTTAATATGAGAATATAATAAATTTCAACGGAATGTCGGCGGCTTGTGCCTGATTATTCGATATTCGTTTTTATTTAACAAAATATTACACAGATTAGGAAAAATGATATGATTATTAAAAGAGCTGTTTTACATATACTTGACTTCAATTCGGGAATGAGCGTTTTTTCTCAAAACGAACTCGACTGTACAGACGATACGGTAAGCACATTTCTTCAAAAGCACCTTGAAAAACTTCACAAGGATTCCGCGGGAAAAAGCGGTACTTTTAATGCCGACAGTGGTTTTGCGGCGGCGCTGACGGAATACGGCAACAAAGGTCTTGAATTTATAGATTTCACTTCACAAATTGCCAATGTTCTTTATGAGAATATTTCTCTTTCCGACAAACTTGACGCAATAGATTTTGTTGCGGCAGATTATATAAATGACGATTCCGACTACTTTGCAATTCTGCTTATAACCAACAAATCCGCCTATACTCATCAGGTAATTACAGATGAAAACGGTATTCATAACGAAATTATGAAGCATTACGCTATCCTGCCTGCCCCGTCGCAAAAAATAGATTCATATGCGATTATAAATATGAAAACGGGAGAAATACATTTTTCGGATAAAAAGCGCCAAATCGACGGCAACAGCGTATATGTACTTCCGGAAATACTGCTCGAATGTTCGTCGGGCGTTTCCGCAAAAGAGGCTGTAAAAATCGTAAGGGAAACCGCAAACGAGGTTGCCGAAGAATACGGAGTAAACTCGGCAGTCGCGGGCTCAAAGGCAAAAAGCTACATTGTCGAAAACTGCGAGGAATCCGACACCATTTCCACACAGGAACTTGCCGAAAATATTTTTTCGGAGTCACCAATTATGCAAGAGGCATTTGAAAAGAAAATCGAAGAAAAAGAAATACCCAAAGACTTAAAAATCGAAAAAACATCTGCCGTAAGAGCCAGCAAAAGTCAGAAAATAAAAACCGATACGGGCATAGAAATAACCGTACCCGTAGAATATTTTGAAGATGACAGATATATTGAGTTTATCAACAACAACGACGGCACAATTTCAATCGCACTTAAAAATATCGGCAAACTTATAAACAGATAAACCCGCTTTTTTAATTTGCAAAAAATTTTTGAATAATTTTTAAATAATGCTTGACAAATCAATCCGTATTTGATATAATCAATATCGCTGATTGAGATTACAGCATTTCGGCGACATAGCCAAGTGGTAAGGCACGAGTCTGCAAAACTCCGATTCCCCAGTTCGAATCTGGGTGTCGCCTCCAAATTTTGTAAAAGCACTTCGTAAGAGGTGCTTTTACAAATAACAATAACTTTATGGGAGCATAGCTCAGCTGGGAGAGCATCTGCCTTACAAGCAGAGGGTCATAGGTTCGAGTCCTATTGTTCCCACCAAAGGGTAAAAGTTTTATGCCTTTGCCCTTTTTATTATGCGGATGTAGCTCATCTGGTAGAGCGCCACCTTGCCAAGGTGGAGGTAGCGGGTTCGAGCCCCGTCATCCGCTCCAAAAAACATTCAAAAAGCACTTGTCTTTTGACGAGTGCTTTTTTGACTATATACCAACTTTTGATAAATAGGTTCTATTTTAAGGTTCTATTTTTAATATTGGGGTAATAAATAAATAAATTATGGTTTAGTGGAGTGTCGGTCGGGGATTGAAATTTAGCTAACGCTAAATTATCCTTCCAAAAACAAAAAAAGTTTACTCAATTTTTTC
>ERZ779743.621-NODE-621-length-10599-cov-4.1452_pt1 | contig 10599 bp, 8 predicted proteins | sample MGYA00511257_ERZ779743 | MGnify/ENA primary metagenome ERZ779743 (study PRJEB29588, sample SAMEA2159429) | human gut metagenome | biome: human gut; feature: human-associated habitat; material: faeces | place: Denmark | collected 2008/2010 ...
TAAGGGCGGCGCGTTGGTGACTGCCAAAGTGGCGCAGAACTACGGCAGGGATGTGTTCGCTTTTCCGGGAAGGGTGGGCGATGTGTATTCCGAAGGATGCAACACATTGATACGCAAAAATGTGGCTGCGCTTGTGACGTCGGCGTCGGATGTCGTTGACATGATGCGTTGGGAACGCAGTGCGAAGCCGGTGGAGAAGTCGTTGTTTATAGAATATACAAAAGAGGAGCAGGCGGTTGTCGACTGTCTGCAAGGAAGGGATTTGGTGCAGATAAATGAGCTGAGCGCATTGCTGAAAATGCCTGTGCATAAGTTGCTGAGCGTCTTGTTTGAACTGGAATTCAAGGGCGCCGTTTCCGTAATGCCGGGCAATTGTTACCGACTCGTTTAAATTTTGTGGATAATTTTTGGAGATGAACATATAATGCTGTATATTTGTGCTCTAAAACATAATTATGTAGCAAAAAGCGGATGATGGTATCAAGAGACGCGTTAGAAAAAGTAGTCAAGGAAGACATGGCGGGGATTTGGAACGTCCTTACGTCTGAGGAGAAGAGGGTTGTGATTGATAATTTTACCATTCACAACTACAAGCGTAACCAAATCATTTACGCGGAAAAGGAAACTCCGGAATATTTGTGGTGCCTGTTGAAGGGAAAGGTGAAAAAATACAAGGAAGGGATAGGCGGTCGTCAGCAGATTATCCGCTTGATCCGTCCGATTCAATATTTCGGGCATCGGGCATATTTCGCCAACGAGCCGTATGTTTCGGGAGCTATTGCAATGGAGCCTTCTGTTGTGGGCACGATTCCAATGAAGATTGTCGAGGAGCTGATTGACGGCAACCGTCAGCTGGCGTGGTTCTTCATCCATGAGCTGTCGCACAATCTCGGCCGTTCCGACACGAAGATAGTCAATCTTACGCAGAAACATATCAGAGGACGTTTGGCAGAGGCACTTGTCGTGCTTATCGACAATTATGGCTTTGAGGAAGACGGAGAGACGCTTAACATATACATGTCGCGCGAGGACTTGGCCAATCTGTCGAACATGACAACTTCCAACGCCATCCGTACGCTGTCGTCGTTTGTCAATGAGCATGTAATCGTGGTCGACGGACGTCGAATCAAGGTGCTCAACGAGCCAATCCTTCGTAAAATCAGCAAATTCGGTTAGGCTAATGTTCACGGCAAAGCAACTTAGAGAAGAGAATATAGCGGAATATCTGCTGTATATGTGGCAGCTTGAAGACATATTCCGCGCATGCCGTTTCGACATTGAAACCGTGCGTCAGCGCATCGTTGACAACTATCCCACAGATGAGGACACAAAGGCGGCGATGCTGCAGTGGTATGGCGACCTGATGGACATGATGCGCATCGAGGGGGTGAAAGAGAAAGGGCATATCCAAATCAACAAGAACGTCGTGATACAGCTGACAGATTTGCACCAGATGCTGCTTAAGAGTGTGAAATATCCGGAGTATGCGTCGGAATTCTACAAGACGCTGCCGATAATTGTTGAGCTTCGCTCGAAATCCGGTGATGAGAAATCCGGTGAGATCGAAACGTGCTTCAACGCGCTCTACGGCATGATGATGATGCATCTGCAGGGACGGCAGCTCTCGGAATCCACGCAGGTGGCGATGGCTCAAATCTCGAAATTCGTCTCGCTTTTGGCAACATATTTTCATAAAGACAAAATCAAGCCCCTTTTTGACAAGGAGGATTATCAGTAAACAAATAAAAAAACAACGCAATTCTTGTGGCAACATTAGAAGAAGAAATAAAAAGACGTCGCACATTCGCAATCATCAGTCACCCTGATGCCGGTAAAACAACATTGACCGAAAAACTTCTCCTCTTTGGAGGCGCTATCCATGTGGCAGGGGCTGTGAAGTCCAATAAAATCAAAAAGACGGCCACGTCCGACTGGATGGAGATAGAGAAACAACGCGGCATCTCGGTGGCTACATCCGTGATGGGCTTCAATTATGGCGATTACAAAATCAACATTCTCGACACTCCCGGACATCAGGATTTCGCGGAGGATACGTATCGCACACTTACGGCTGTCGACAGTGTAATCATTGTGGTCGACGTGGCGAAGGGCGTGGAGCAACAGACGCGGAAGCTTATGGAGGTGTGCCGTATGCGTAACACTCCCGTTATTATCTTTGTCAACAAGCTCGACCGCGAGGGCCGCGATCCGTTCGACATCCTCGACGAGTTGGAGAGCGAGCTGAAAATCAGTGTGCGTCCGCTCAGCTGGCCTATCAACATCGGCGCGCATTTCAAAGGTGTCTACAATATATATGAGCATTCGCTCGACTTGTTCACGCCAAACAAGCAGCATGTCACCGAACGAGTGGAGATTTCCGACGTCAACGACCCGGCTGTCGACGCAAGTGTCGGAGAGGCAGATGCAAAGCGCTTGCGCGACGATCTGGAGCTTATCGACGGAGTGTATCCGGAATTTGATGAGTCGGAGTATCTGAAGGGTGCTGTCGCACCGGTGTTCTTCGGTTCGGCGCTCAACACGTTCGGCGTGAAGGAGCTGCTTGACTGCTTTGTTAAGATAGCGCCGTCGCCAAAGCCTATTATGGCGGTGGAGAGAGAGGTGAGGCCGGAGGAGCCCAATTTCACTGGCTTCGTGTTCAAGATTCACGCCAACATGGACCCCAACCACCGCAGCTGTATCGCTTTCGTGAAGATTTGTTCGGGCAAGTTCGAGCGAAATGTCAACTACAAGCAGATGCGCACAGGCAAGACGATGCGTTTCGCGGCGCCTACCGCGTTTATGGCGCAGAAGAAAGACGTGGTCGACGAAGCTTATCCAGGCGACATTGTGGGTATCCCCGACACCGGCAACTTTAAAATCGGCGACACGCTGACCGCCGGCGAGGATTTGCATTTCAAAGGCTTGCCGAGCTTCTCTCCGGAGATGTTCAAATATATCGAGAACACAGACCCGATGAAGACCAAGCAGCTGAACAAGGGCATCGAGCAGCTGATGGACGAGGGTGTGGCGCAATTGTTTGTCAACCAGTTTAATGGCCGCAAACTTATCGGCACTGTCGGACAGCTGCAGTTTGAGGTTATACAGTATCGTTTGCTCCACGAATACGGCGCGCAATGCCGATGGGAGCCGATACATCTCTACAAGGCATGCTGGATTGAGAGCGACGATGCCGATGCCTTGGCAGCGTTTAAAAAGCGCAAGCATCAGTTTATGGCGTTGGACCGTGACGGGCGCGACGTGTTTCTTGCCGATTCCAATTATGTGCTGCAGATGGCGCAGTCTGACTTCCCGAAAATTAAATTCCATTTCACAAGCGAGTTTTAGTGCTTGAAAAATAAATAAAAATCCGCAGGCGGAGCCGTGTTGCCGTCTGCGGATTTGTGCGTTTTTGCGGCGTGTCTGACGTTCTCCGCACGGCATTGTGAAAATTGATGAAAAACCATTGAAAAACTGTCGTTGATGGCGGGTATATGTCGTTAATTTTTTGTATCTTTGCCATATTGAACCAAGCCCTGTTTTCAGGGCTGGCTGTAATGAATTTTTAAAGAACAATTATGATAGAAGATCGTATTAGAAGGATCAATATTGAAAAAGAAATGCAGGACGCTTACATCGACTATTCAATGTCGGTGATAGTGTCGCGCGCGCTGCCTGATGTGAGGGACGGCTTCAAGCCCGTGCACAGGCGTGTGCTGTTTGGAATGGAGCGACTTGGAAACACGTCCAACCAGCCGACAAAGAAATGTGCGCGTATCGTAGGTGAGGTTATGGGTAAGTTTCACCCACACGGCGACTCGTCGATTTACTTCACGCTGGCGCGAATGGCACAAGACTGGGCGTTGCGCTATCCGCTTGTGTTCGGACAGGGTAACTTCGGCTCGCTCGACGGCGACTCTCCGGCGGCAATGCGTTACACGGAGGCACGTCTTGCGAAGATTGGCGAGGAAATGCTCCGCGACATTGACGAGGATACTGTAGACTTCATGCCAAACTTCGACAACACTTTGGAGGAGCCGACAGTGTTGCCGACGCGTTTCCCGAACTTGCTCGTAAACGGAGCCTCGGGTATCGCTGTGGGTATGGCGACCAATATGCCTCCTCACAACCTCACGGAGGCAATCAACGCTTCGATTGCTCTTCTTGACAATCCGGAAATCACAATAGAGGAACTGATGCGCCACATCAAGGCGCCTGATTTCCCAACGGGCGGCACTATCTATGGATATGCCGGCGTGAAAGAGGCATACGAGACAGGCCGCGGACGTATCGTGGTCAGAGCGAAAGCTGAGATTGAAACGGAGAAGGAACATGAGGTGATTGTCATTTCTGAAATCCCGTATAATGTCAACAAGTCGGAATTGGTGAAATCCATTGCCGACCTCGCTATAGAGAAGAAGGTTGAGGGCATCAACAACGTCAAGGACCTGTCATCGGGCAAAGACGTGCGTGTGGTTGTGGAAGTCAAGAAAGACGCCAACGCCAACGTGCTGCTCAACAAACTTTATAAGATGACTCCGCTTCAGTCATCGTTCAGCGTCAACAATGTAGCGCTCGTTGAAGGCCGTCCGAAGTTGCTCAACCTCAAGGAGCTGTTGCAGGCGTTTGTCGACCACAGACATGATGTCGTTATCCGCCGCACACGTTTCTTGATTAAGAAGGCAGAGGACCGCGCGCATATTGTCAAAGGTCTGATTGTGGCGTCTGACAATATCGACGAAGTGGTTAAAATTATCCGTTCTTCGGCGACAACCGACGAGGCGCGTCAGCGTTTGGGCGTGCGCTTCAACTTGGATGATGTCCAGACTAAGGCTATTGTCGACATGCGTCTGAGCGCGTTGGTCAACATGAACCAGGAGAAGCTTCACCAGGAATATGAAGACTTGTTGCACCAGATTGAGTATTTGAATTCAATCTTGAACGATCCGGATGTTTGCCGCAAGGTAATTGAGGATGAATTGGTCGAGACTCGTGACAAATACGGTGACGAGCGTCGCACGGAAATTGTTTACGCGTCGGAAGAGTTCAACGCTGAGGATTTCTATGCCGACGACGACGTGATTATCACAATCTCGCATCTTGGATACATCAAGCGCACTCCGTTGACAGAGTTCCGCGCGCAAAATCGTGGCGGTGTCGGCGTCAAAGGCGGATCGACACGCGAAGAGGACTTTATCGAGTATATATATACGGCTACGATGCATAACTATATGCTGTTCTTCACGCAGCAGGGACGTTGCTATTGGATGAAGGTTTACGACATCCCGGAAGGCACAAAGACCAGCAAGGGACGTGCAATCCAGAACCTTCTCAATATCGGGTCGGACGACAAGGTCAAGGCGTTTGTCAATGTGAAACGTCTGGGCGATGCCGACTTTGTCAACTCTCACTATCTGATGTTCTGCACGAAGAATGGTGTAGTCAAGAAGACGCGTCTCGAGGCTTATTCACGTCCTCGTCAGAACGGTGTCAACGCAATCGTGATACGTGAGGGCGACGAGCTGCTGCAAGTGCGCATGACAAACGGCAACGAGGAAGTGCTGTTGGCAAACCGCAACGGCCGTGCAATCCGCTTCAACGAGTCGGCAGTGCGCGAAATGGGTCGTATGTCGGCTGGCGTGAAGGGCATGACGCTTGATGGCGGCGACGATGCCGTGGTAGGAATGATAACAATGCCTTTCGGTACGGAAAAAACAGTCATGGTGGTTTCTGAACAAGGCTATGGCAAACGCTCGGTGCTTGACGACTATCGTGTCACCAACCGCGGCGGCAAGGGTGTCAAGACAATCAACGTGACCGACAAGACCGGCCGTCTGGTCGACATCAAGGATGTTGACGACACCAAAGACTTGGTGATTATAAACAAGTCGGGCATAACAATCCGTCTGAAAGTGGCTGATGTGCGTGTGATGGGTCGTGCAACCCAGGGCGTGCGTCTGATCAATTTGGAGAAGCGCAACGATGAGATTGCTTCGGTTTGCGTGGTCGACACATGCGACGACGAGGAGGCGATTGCTGAAAATAATGCCGATGGACAGAACCAAGAGCCGTCGACAGATGTTGTAGATAATAATGTAGATAATAATATTGAATAAAAAAGATAAAAATCTAACTAAAATGAAAAAGAAATCAATTCTATTGCTTTGCGCCTTGACAACGTTCGGTGCATTTGCTCAAAAGAGTCTTGTTGACGATGTAGAGCATCAGATTGGAGGCTTCAATGTGTCGGTCGACGCATATAAAGAGGCTGCCGGCAATATTAAACCGGCGTTGGAAAATGCCGAGACTAAGGACCAGGCTAAGACTTGGTTTGTTGCAGGAAAGGCAAACATGGGCATCTACGACCAGTGTATGGCTATGCTTCAGCTTGGCAAGGATGCCGACAAGGAGCTTATGGCAACTTCGTTGATGACCGCGTTTAACGACTTCAAGGTGGCTCTTCCTTTGGACTCTGTTAAGCAGACAAACAAGGATGGCTCATTTAAATTGGACAAGAAGACGGGTCTTCCAAAAATCAAGACTGAATATTCTAAGGATATCGCCGGCATCCTTGTTGGACACCATGTTGATTTCAACCGCGTTGGTTCTGATTTGTACAACTTGAAGAAGTACAAAGAGGCTTATGACGCATGGGGAGCATACCTCGAATTGCCTAACATGGGCATCGCTGGAAAAGATAAGTTCAACCCGGTGGCTGTGGCTGACTCTACAATGTCGCTTATCGCATTCTATCGCGGTATCGCCGCTTGGCAGGCTGAAGACATGAAGGCTGCTGTTGCGTCGTTTGCGCAGGCTCGCAAATTGGGCTACAAGGAGAAAGAGGCGTTTGACTATGCAATCAGCTGCTACGCCGGCTTGCAGGACAACGAGGGTATCGTTGCCATTGCAAAAGAGGCTCTTCCTTTGTTCGGCGACAAGGATCCTCAATATATGAACGTAATCATCAACGACAATGTCAACAAGGGCAACCTTGACGAGGCATTGAGCATGGTTGACGCAGCTATCGCCAACAAGCCGACTGCCGCTCTTTACAATTTGAAGGGATTCGTCCTTGAGCAGAAGAAGGATGAGGATTCGGCATTGGAATTCTACAAAAAGGCTGTTGAGATGGAACCGGAAAACGTCCAGGCTCAGTTCAACACTGGCCGTATGTACATGAAGCAGGCTGTGGCTCTTGCAACAGAGGCGGAGAAACTTCAGGGTTCGGCTTTCACTAAGTTCAAGATGGAGAAACTTGATCCGTTGTATCAAGCCGCTCTTCCTTACATGAAGAAGGCTTATGAATTGGACACTACCGACACTCAGACAAAACGTTTGCTTGGCAACATCTACTATCAGCTGAATATGGAAAACGAGCTCAACGCATTGGGTTTGTAAACGAATCAGCATAAACAAGAAAACGCCTGCCACAACGGTAGGCGTTTTCTTGTTTATGTCTTGTCTGAATTAGGCTACATCAGCAGGATGTTGTTCTTGCGGCATTCCTCGATGTGCTCCTCTGGCCAGATGCTTGCCTGCACCTCTCCGATATGCGCTTTCTGCAGGAGGAACATGCACAATCGGCTTTGACCGATACCGCCGCCGATTGAGTAGGGCAGCTCGCCGTTGAGCAGCGATTGGTGGAATTTAAGCTGCTCGCGCTCAAGACAGCTGCGCAGTTCAAGTTGTTTGTGCAGAGACTCCGGACTCACGCGTATTCCCATTGATGAAATCTCAAACGGGATATCGAGCACGTCGTTCCAAAGCATTATGTCACCGTTCAGACCGTTGTAGCCATCGCTGTTTTCCGTAATCCAATCGTCATAGTCAGGGGCGCGGCCGTCGTGAGGCTTGCCGTCGGAAAGGTCTGCGCCGATGCCGACGATAAACACAGCCCGGTAGCGTTTCGTTATCTCGCGCTCACGCTCTTTCGGGTCAAGGTCGGGATACATGTCGAGCAGTTGCTGTGAGTGAACCACCTTTATCTTTTCGGGAAGCACTGGGGTGATGTGCGGGAAACGCTCGTAAATCAGCCATTCCGTCTCGCGCAGCGCGGCATATATGTCGTTGACGGTGTCAATAAGGTAGTCAAGGGTGCGGTCGCTTTCTGTTATTGTCTTTTCCCAATCCCATTGGTCTACATATAATGAGTGTATGTTGTCCAAATCCTCGAATGTGCGGATGGCGTTCATGTCGGTGTAGAGTCCGAAGCCGGGCGCAATGCCGTAGGCTCCGAGTTTTGTGCGCTTCCATTTTGCCAATGAGTGGACAACTTCGGCATGGCGGTTGCCCATGGCTTTGATGTCGAAACCGACGGCGTGCTCAACGCCGTTGAGGTCGTCGTTAAGACCGGTGCCAGAGAGCACAAAAAGCGGAGCCGTGACGCGGCGTAGGTTCAAGCGCTTGGCAAGCCGCTCTTGAAAAGAGTCTTTGATAAACTTGATTGCAATCTCGGTTGTTTCCGGAAGCAATTTCAGTTTGTATCGTTTAGGTATGATAAGTTCCATATTTTTCTTATTTTTAGTGCAAAAGTAACATTATAATTTGATATTGCCAAATATTGCTGTCAAAATGTTTTATAAACGTGCCTTGTGTTTGCAAAATGATATGACAACGGGCGTATGTGCGCTAAATTTAAATTTTGGTGATTTAGGCATTAAAAATGTCCGAAAAGAATGTCGTTGAGCGATAGCCCTTTGAATATTGTTGCGTGCAACGTATCTTTGCATAACCAATTGAGAAAATGAAACCCATAATTGACAAATATATAATATTGGCAAAGAGCGTTGCCGTGGCATTTGTCGTGGCGTTTGTGGCTTGTCTGACGGCGGTCGCGCAGGAACGCACCGACACTGTGTCATACCGTTACATACCGCTGTCGCAGGAGGAGATTGACAGCCTTGTGCCTAAAGAACTGTTGTCGCCACAGCCGGCCGACACTGTCGTGGCGCAGAAGGAGGTTTCTGGTCCGTTCACGTCAATGCTGAAACGCGACACGAAGTTTCTCCGTTATCTTGACCGTCTGGCAACGGGAAACAAGGACCGCTCGTTTGAAAAGAAGTTTGATGTGAACTTCATTGTGATGCCGTCGTATACGAGAGAGGGCAGTTTCGGAATAGGCGGCGGGTGACCGCACCGACTCGATTATGCAGCCTTCTGACATCACATTGATAGGCAATGTGACTCTTAATGGATTTTTTGCCCTGACAGCCAGTGGAAATACTCATTTCCCGGGAAGAAGACTGCGCTATTCCTATAAGTTGGAGTATACGTATTCCCCGCTTGATTTCTGGGGAATCTCTCGAGAGGCTTGTGGCTTGAATCCGAAGATTGACTATACAAGAAATCAGTTGAAATATACGTCCGACCTTATGTATCTGATGACAGGCAATTTCAATATCGGCGCATTGATCGACTTGGTTTATGCCGAGATTACAAAGATTGACAATATCGATTATCTTGAGGGACAAGACAAATCGCATTTCTTCACGGGGCTCGGATTGGTGCTGCAGTACGACACGCGCGACTTCATTCTTCAGCCGCGGCGAGGTGTGAACCTGATGCTGCGCATGGGGGTGAGGCCTCAGGTGCTTGGCACGTTTGACAGGACATTGTTCAATCTCAGTTTTACGGGTAATTACTATCAGCCGTTGTGGAAAGGAGCGATGCTTGCCTTTGACGCGTATGCAAGTTTCAACAGCAAGCAGTCGCCGTGGCCGCTACGGGAAGCTTTGGGCAGCGGAGGAATCCGTATGAGGGGCTATTATTCAGGACGTTATATCGACAATAACCTGACAACGCTGCAGGTGGAATACCGTCAGCATTTGTTTTCACGCTTTGGCGTGGCGCTATGGGGAGGAATGGGCAATGTGTTTACGTCGCCCGGACATTTCAGAGGCAAGGACATTCTGGCGAATGGAGGCATCGGACTGCGTGTTGAGCTGAAACATAATGTCAATGGTCGTATTGATTTCGGATTCGGACGCAACACCTGTGGCTTCGTGTTTGCGATAGGAGAGGCGTTCTAAAAAAAGATTGTGATGAAACAACGGAATTCGGCAATAGAGATGTTGCGCATATTGAGTATGATGATGGTGCTGATGGTTCATTTTGTCGGCGCCACATTCGGTTTGCCCACAAGAGAACAGTTGTATGCGCTGGATTCTGGCGTTTTGTGGAAAGACGTTCTTGAATCACTGTCGATAGTGGGTGTCAACTGCTTTGTGCTGATTTCGGGCTATTACGGGATAAAGGCTACCAGGCGCCGTTTGCTTGACTTCACGCTGTGGTGTCTGTTTGCCTCGCTGCTTGCCTATGCTTGCAGATGCGTTGAGGCGGGTTGTTTGGCAGACGGTTTTGTGGGCGCATTGCTTGTTTATTCAAAAACTGACTTATGGTTTGTCCCGGCTTATCTTGCTTTGTTTCTTTTAAGCCCGCTCCTGAATGCCGGCCTGGAGCGTCTTGACGGGCGCAGGCTGCATCTGATGCTGCTTGCGTTGATATTCATAAACGTGTATCTGGGCTGGTTTCACAAAGGGGGAATAAATGGCTCAGTAGAAATTTAGTGGGGATAAGCATATAAATTGGCGATACGGAAAAGAA